>Ga0214921_10007253_pt1 | contig 14849 bp, 13 predicted proteins | sample LL1505_MetaG_FD_177992 | JGI IMG/M metagenome (GOLD analysis project Ga0214921, IMG submission 177992) | Freshwater microbial communities from Lake Lanier, Atlanta, Georgia, United States - LL-1505 | ecosystem: Environmental > Aquatic > Freshwater > Lake | place: USA: Georgia | collected... | reverse complement strand
AGCAGTTACTCAGGTACTGTAACTAAAGATTACAGTTCTGCTAGTGCCGCTTTTAGAACTACTTCTGGTGTTCAGTATCTTGATTTAAGTTTTGGCTATACAACTACATACCAAGCAATTGGTCCAAACCACCCAGGGACTTGGACTTTGTATGCTGTTGATGGAACTGGTGCTACTTTGGCACTTCTTACTGGAAATCTTCAGATTCTTAAAGTTACTTCATCTCAAGTCACTCCAACCACTACTTCTATTGGAGTTCCAACTAAGATTATTTGTAAAGAGGGAGAGACTTTCTCCAGAACTATTACTTGGAGTGTGAACGGTGCTCCTGTTGATTTAACTGGTTACACCGCTGCAATGCAGGTACGTGCTTCTTACTCCAGTGCTACTACAATAATTTCATTGACAAGTGGAAGTGGAATAACACTTGGTGGTACTGCTGGAACAATTCAACTTAATATAAGTGCAGCAACTACCGCGGCTTTAGTAGCAGGAACTTATGTTTATGACTTAGAACTAACTTCTGGAAGTACAGTGACAAGACTTCTTGAAGGTCAGTTTGTTGTAACTCCAGAGGTGACTCAATGAGTTCCGTAGAAATAAACAATCAAGTAAATACTGTAACTCTTTCCGAGACTGTTACTCAAGTTGAAGTTTACGGCGGTGGAGTCGGACCTCAAGGCATCCAAGGTATTGTTGGAATGCAAGGTACTCAAGGACCTCAAGGCACAACAGGCATTCAAGGCATTCAAGGCATTCAAGGTATACAGGGCTTACAAGGTATACAAGGTATTCAAGGTATCCAAGGTATTCAAGGTATACAGGGTATACAAGGACCTCAGGGTTTGCAGGGTATTCAAGGTGTGCAGGGCTTACAGGGTACACTTGGTACTGTAATTGCTTCAACATCAACTGGTGTACCTACAACAAGTTTGTGGGTTGATACAAGTATTACTGGTAGTGCCGTAGTTCCTACAGGTGGTGCTACTGGTCAAGTACTAACTAAAACTAGTAGCAGTGTTGACTATAGTATGGCATGGAGTACTCCAGCAAGTGCTTCTGGGTTGACACTTCTTTATACTTCTAATGCTGGTAGTCCTAGCACTTCTTGGAATTTTGATAATATATTTACGAGTACATATAATTACTATTTAGTAAAAATATTTTATTCATACTCGGCAACTGTTTCTGGATTGACTATGCAATTTAGAAGTGCAGGTACAACAATATCAACTGCTGGAGAATATCAATCTTCTCAAACATCATTTTCTGGTGGAAGTGTTACTAACATCTCTAGTACTAGTAATAGTTCTTTTGGAATTGCTGGTGCTCAGCCTATTGCAGGAACAGTAGTAGATTTATGGGTAAACTACCCAACTAGTACTTCTTACTCAAAAAGTATATTTTCTCAATCTTTTGTCAGCGCATATGTTACTGGAACACCATACCTTTTAATAAATGCAGGAAGAACTACATCTACTGCAACGGCTTATGATGGATTATCGTTAAGCCAAGGCTCTAGTTTTATTCCAGTTATAAAAGTTTATGGACTTTCATAGGAGTTATTATGAGTGAAATTATAGGAATTTTTAATGATGCTTCTACAGGAGAAGTTATAGAACGACCCCTAACTGAAGAAGAGTTAGTTCATTACAATTTAGCACTACAAGACTCTGCTAAAATTCAAGAAGAAGTACAGAAAAAACTTAATGATTTTCAATCGGCTAAAGAAAAACTTGCTAAACTTGGACTAACGGAAGATGAAATTAGCGCAATTGTTGGTGGTATCTAGTGGCTGTTATTAAATATTGGAACGGCTCTTCTTGGATTCCAATTGTTTCAGGTCTTCAAGGAACTCAGGGTACAACTGGTTCACAAGGTTTACAAGGTACTCAAGGTTTACAAGGTTTACAAGGTACTCAGGGTTTACTTGGTTTACAAGGAACTTCTGGTGCTTTCGTCGCGCAGGGAGTTCAAGGTACGCAGGGGGTTCAGGGAACTATTCCATCAACAATTGATGGAGGAACTCCCTAATGCCAGATACATTCCTTACTAGAAGAGGAACATCTACTGAATGGAGTTCTGCTCAGACTTCTTCTTCTATTAGCATTACGGCTATCTCTTATTCTTCAGGGGTTATAACTTATACAGCAGCAAATACTTTAACTGCTAATCAATATATAACAGTAACTGGCGCAACAAGTTGGCAATATAACGGAACTTTCCAAGTTGCTTCTAGAACGTCTTCTCAGTTTACAGTAAACTGGACTCTTGCTTCATCAGGTACAACATCTACTGCAACTGCCTATACTCCATTGCTTGATGCGGGAGAAGTAGGGTATGAAACTGATACAAAGATGTTTAAGATTGGTGATGGGAAAAGAGTTTGGGACTATCTTCCTTACTACAATCAACACAAAACAATTGGTGTAGTTAGATACCTTACTAATTCATATTTTTACAATATGAATATGGGTGGAACATCTTCTGCAAGTCATGCAATTACAACAAATAATGGTTGGTATACTCCAATAGAAATTCCATCAACAACAAAGATTTCTACCATGGGTATCTGGAGAACTACTGCTGGAACTGGTGTTTCTTTAGCAATGGGAATATATAATCATAATTACACAACAAATCTTCCAGGAACTTTAAGACATAATGCTGGTCCAATTACAGTTACAGTTCCTGCTGCTACAACAAAATATGATGCATCTTTGTCTGAGAATGGAAACTCTTATATAACCCTTTTACCGGGAATTTATTGGGTTTGTACCGCTGCAGTAGATGCAGCGATTACCTTACTTGTTTGTCAACCAAAAAGTTTCCATACAACAAGCAATAATCCAACAAGTACAAGCGTTTATCCTGGTTCCTATACCGTGACAACTACACTTTCTTCTGGTGTACTTCCTACTACTTCTCCTGTAGTTGCTGGCTCTAATTTTAGTAACTTTGTCGATAGAATAGCATTTTTGGTGGCATAATGCCTAGACAAACAAAAGTAATTTTACGCAATGGTACTTATGCAGAATGGGTAGCAGCAAATCCTGTTCTTAATCCTGGCGAGCCAGGTTTTGAAACAGACTCTAATCTTATAAAAATTGGTGACGGTTATAGTACATATGTGGATACACCTACCAGAGATAGACTTCCATATGTAGCAGATTTTGGAGTTAGAAATTTTAATTCAATAAATGGAACTACATTGTCTTATCCTGAAAATTATAGCAATCTAAGTGCAACTAACCAGACTCTAACCTACTCTACTTTGAGCAGAGCAATGCATTTAGTGCCAATTGAACTTAAAAGTACTTATATAAACATTATAGAAGTTTATCAAGGTGGAAGTGCTCTTTCTGGTAGATGTATGCTTGCAATATATAATTCAGATGAGTACGGAAGACCTTATCAATTTTATAGTGATGCTTTTTCACTTACAACTGACTTTGCTGGGGCAAGTAGTGTCACATCTGTACAAGCAAGTTTATCAGTTGGTGTCTCTGGTCTTTATTGGATTGGAGTCTGTGCATTTGATACAAGTGCAGGAAGTATATATGCGTACACAGGAAATGATACCTATGTTCATACAAATACATCTGTAGGTGCTCCTGCTAGTACAGCACACTATTCTTGTTATATTGTCAATCTTCCCTATTCTTCTACGTCTATGAACTATACAATTCAAAATAGTTCTAAAGTTTTTACTTTAAGTAATACTGCTTTTAATGGAGCAAACTTGAGTCTTTCTGGAAGTTATTCTGTGTATGGTGGAATTGCTGTTGGAGATGATGTATATGTTTACTCTGATACTGATGATTCAAACTATGCATTTGGAACTGTAACTGCTTTAGGAACACCAACTACCTATACAATAACTGTAAATTTTTCTGGTAGTTCTGATTGGAACGGCTCTATAACTTCAACAAGAAACTGCATAGTTAAGGCTAGAGATTTTATTGGTAATAATGGGGCACAAATGGCTTATCCTCCAGATACTTTAACTACTTCTCATTTACTACCATCTACTGGAAATGCTCCACTAGTGAGGTGTTCAAGTTAATTATGCCTAGAAATAATAATATTAATTTAAAAAGAGGAATTGTTACTGCTTTAGCAGGATTAGATGAAAATGGAATAGTTAATACAACTCCTAAATATATTAATAATTCTTCTGTAGAGAAATATAACATACTGAGCATTTCTTTGAGCGGTTCATATATTAGAGTTGATTATTCTACTACTGGGTCAACTATAAGATTTAACCAATCTGACCCATTTACAAATCAAACCTTAGGCATAAATGGATGTATTGCTACTGGCGGTACTTATAATGGTGGAACTTATGATAGCAATATTCTTGATACAACTTATCAAATAATATCAGTAAATAAATCAAATAATTATTTTATTGTCTATGATGCAACTGCGTACGCCGTCTTAAGTGGGGGTGCTGTAATCAGTGGTTCATCATATCTTACAACTAATAATCCTTTTACTACAGGCATTACAAATATAAGTGTATCAAGTGGAAGTATTAGGTTTGATTTTATAGATATTAATAATATCTATAAACCAGATGTTGGAGATGAAATATGTCTAGAAACTTTTGTTTCTACATCAACAACAGTTAATTTTAATAAGTCTTATATTGTAACTTTTGTAGATAAAATAAATAATTATTTTTTGGCTACAGACGCAACAATTCTTTCTGCTCTTAATTCTGGTGTAACTATAACAAGTTATGGACAGGCTTACTATGTTATAAATAAAACGGGAGAGTTTGTATATAGTTCAGATACAAATTCATTTGTAGTTGATGGAAATAATTTAATAAAAAACAACTATACAAGTAACTATATTAAATCAGTTCCAATAAAATTTACATCTGGTCGTAATTACTACACGCCATTTAATGGTGGAAACTTATCTACGCTTACTATGGCAGTTAATAACTTTTATTTTGTTCCATTTTTTGTTCCTAATACAATGACTTTTTCTAGTGCAACTTTATCTACAAAAACAAATACTAGCAGCAATATTGGATTTGCAATATATGCAGATAATTTCAATAGTAATCTACCTAATCAATTGCTTGTTTCTGGTGGAGGAACTAGTGCTACTACTTGGTCGCTTGCCAGTACAAACACAAATATAGTAAATAATACTTATCAATTTGAATATAACGGACTAGTAAGAAATACTTCAGGATTACAACTTCCTAAAGGTTGCTACTTTTTATGTATAATAAATAGAACAGCAGGAAGTACTCTAACTCCAAACTCTGGAGTTTCTTATGGAGTATTGACTGATACACAGTCAATTAACTTTTTTCCTCCTGGATGTTTAGTAAATACTACTCAGGGGGCAACATCAACGGTGTTCCCTGATGTTGGTTATGCTATGGCTGTTTCTACTGCTGAACTTACTACTTATGATGCAACCGTTCGAGAAGTCCCTTTAATTTATTTAACTGCAGTATAAGAACCCTATAAATAGGGTAAAATAGAAACAACTACTACGTTAGGAAAACACGATGGCTCAGACAAACTTTACTGCAGCAGATATGCTAGGCGCACAGGTGGCTGCTAAGCCTGTTGTAGCACCAACACCTGAACCTGCAAAGAAAGCGTCATCTTCATCTGCTAAGTCTGCCAAGAAGGTAGAAGTAGAAGCAGAAGTAGAAACACCTGCTGCAGAAACTGAGTAATCATGCCGATTACCAGTATTGCTGGAGCATCGGCTGATGCTCTAAGCCTAAAAAACTTATTGGACGAAGTACTTCAAGTAATTGTTGACAGATACGCCTATCACGGTGTAACTTTACCTGCCCGTCAGTATTGGACGGCTGGTCAAGGTGCGCTTGACTGCGAGCAGTTAGTGGTGTCTTTCCAGCAGTTATACATTGGTCCTCCAGGAGACCAAGCCTCTGCTCCTCAGAGATGTAACTCTCCGAGAAGTACAGTACTTACTGCTACCGTAGCGCGAGAAATCCCAACTATTAGTGGTAGGGGTCATATCCCTGCAGGGGAGAAGATTCAGGAAGGTGCATACATTGCAGCAGTAGATTCCTGGGTGCTTCTAGATTGCGTCGCTTTTCTTGACCAATGGGAGAATAGTGGAGCATTTGGTTTAGGCGTTATTGGAACTGTAGATATCGAGAGTCCAGAGGGCGGTTTTCAACTAGTAACTGCAACCTTTACAATTGCGGTTCCATAATGGCTTCTGCAAATAAACTCGTTTGGAACGATGCGGAGATAGAAAAACTTTTATATTCTCCAAATGGTGTTGTGGGCAGGGACTTAAGAGTCAGAGCAAAAAAGGTACTACTTGCTGCTAGAAAGCAAGTTGGCGTTGACACTGGAGACCTTAAAAAATCCCTTAATATAAGGAACCACAGAAGAACAGGCTATGGTCAATCTATTTCTGTAGGCTCAAATGTGCGATATGCACGCATGCACCACGATGGAACCAGACCTCATGCAATCAGACCTACTGGAAAAAGAGGAGAATACCTAATATTCAAGTCAGGTGAAAGAAAAATTTATACCACTTTGGTAATGCATCCAGGAACTAAGCCTAATAGGTATCTCACTGATAATCTAAGATTAGCAGTAATAAAGACAAAATAGCACCACAAAAACTCATCTATAATTGAGGTGTATACAAATACAAACAACCTACAGAGACAAAGGAAATAATATGTCAAGATTCAAGGATTTTGGAAACCCATTCAACTCAGATGAAGCAGAAAGTCTTTCATTTAAGTTGTACGGTGAAGAGTTTATTTGTAAGCCAAGCATGCAGGGAAAGACTCTTCTAAACTTTGCTGCAAGCAGCGATTCTGAAAACGCAGCAGATTCAACTAAGGCTATTCTATCATTCTTCTCAAACGCATTGGTTGATGAAAGTAGCGAGCGTTTTGAAAAACTACTAGAAGCCCCAGACAAGATTGTCTCCGTTGAAACACTTGGAGAAATTATTGGTTGGATTTTGGAGCAGTACTCAACGCGCCCCACGCAGGTGTCATCGGACTAACGGAGTGGGCGTTAGAACTTTGGCACTACATTAACGGGCTATGCCTGTTGCAAGGATTGAATCTTAAGGAGATGGAGGCAAGTGACATGTTAGACGTGCTTCACTACCTCTTTGAGCAAGACACTATTGTAAACAGTCAAGAAGAGTATGAATCAAAAAACTCTGTAAGAAGAGTAATCTATCAGTCTGTTTACAATAGAGATTTTGCTTACCTTAGAGACGTAGACACTAATAAATCAAATGTGTCCGATGACTTTGAGCCTTTCGATGAGTTTGATAACTACACACCTACTACATCAAACTCGGTCAAGCCTTATACACCGCCTACAAATTTTGACCCTGATGCGCCTAATCCGTTTGGCTCTGCCTTACGAGAAGCACCTCTTGGATAGGTAAATCATGGCAATTGGTACAGCAGAAATCACTATTAAAGCCGTAGTAAAAGGCTTTAAGAGTGAGATTCGTGCTGCACTAAAAGATATTGGTACGGCTCCAGAGAATGCTGGTAAGCGTGCGGGTAGAGAATTTACTAAAGGTTTTAAAGAAACTAGTGGCAACAGAATTTTTTCTGAGGTCAAAAAGCAACTTAAAGACCAAGGAGCGATTCTCGCCCCGTACGCTAAAAAAGTTGGTAGAAAAGTTGGAAGAAGTTTTGCTGAAGGATTCAGAGAAACAAGTGGAGTACGTCTATTCACTGAATTTAAAAAAGAAGTAAGAGAAGCACCTATAAAACTTGGTCCCCAAGTATATAAATCGGGACGTAAAACAGGAAAAGAATTTTCTGCTGGCTTTAGAGATGGTGCTGGAGATGACTTATTCTCTAAAGTTCGTAAAGAACTTAATGAAGTAGTAAAAGACAATGACCGCCTTAAACGTGCTGTTGGCGGTAAAGATAATGCTTTTAGAAATCTAAAAAATGAAGCAGAAGGTGCTCGTGTTGCCTTTAATAGACTTGTAAGAGCAGGTTATCTAATAGGTCCAGCAGTTGCTGGTGCTGCAAGTGCTATTGGTGATTTAATCTTTGGTTTATTCTCTGTGGGTTCTGCAGTTGGTGCTGCCGCTCCTGCGCTTGCAGTTCTTCCAGGATTATTGGCTGCAATTGGTCAAGGGGCTTTAACTGCAAAACTTGCCTTTGGTGGAGTAACTAAAGGCATTGGTGCTCTTCTTAAGCAAAAAACAGGCAAAGGGGGAGACGGCGGTGCTGCTGATAATGCTATTGCTGATGCTAGAAAAAGACTTGCTATGGCTTATCAAAGTGCTGCGGAGAAGATGGCTGCAGCCAACGATAAAGTTCGTAAGGCTCAGATTGCTCTTAATCAAGCGTATCAAGATGGTGCTGAGTCACTACAACAACTTGGATTTGATGCTGAAGATGCTGCACTTGCTCAAAGTAAAGCAGCCATTGAATTAGAGCGCGCTCGCGAATCTCTTCTTCGTACTCAAGATGTCCCTGTTGATTCTCGCGCTCGTCGTGAAGCAGAGATTGCATTTAAAGAAGCAGAACTTAACTACCGTAAAGCAGTTGATAAGTCTAATGACCTGAAGAAGGCTCAGGATTATGCGGCAAAAACAGGTATTGAAGGCACTAAAGAAGTGTTGTCTGCTAAACAAGACCTTAGTGATGCTGAATCAGATAGAGCAAAAACAGAACGTGATAATGCTCAGGATATTTTAGAAGCGCAAGATGCTCTCCAGAAGGCTCTTCAAAAAACAAATAGTGCATCTTCTGATTCAGTAGACCTTCTCAAGGATTTATCTGCAGAAGCAAAAAGATTTGCAAAATATATAGCAAGTCTAAAACCAGCATTTCTTGACCTAAAGGCTGCTGCTGGAAAAGAACTCTTTGGTCCATTAACCATTGCTGTACAGATGATAGTTAACAAACTATTCCCTGTTCTTAAGCCAATGCTTACGGCTATGGGCGGAGTGATGGGTCAACTTGCTCAACGGTTCGCCGAGATGCTCACTAGAGTAGGCAATCTTGACATTTTAAAAAGAGTTTTTGGCGGAGCAAATATCACGATTATGCAAAATCTTGGTCATGCTTTTGTAGATATCGCTGAAGCAGCACTAAACATTCTTGATGCAGTTTCTCCACTGACAGTTCAGTTTAGTGCTTTTGTTCGTAAGGTAGCAGATAATCTTGTTGGAATTATTAGATATAAAAATGCTACTGGAGAGTTAGCAAATAAATTCCAAAAAGCAGCGGAAATAGCAAAAAGAATTGGTGCACTATTTTCTAGTGCCTATGGTGCTTTTAAATCTTTTGGTGGTGCTGCTACTGAGGCTGGCGTAAAGATTATTAATGCCTTTAAGGGTGCTTTTGACAAGTTGAAGGCTTTCTCTGATGAAGGAAAAAGAACAGGGGAACTTCAGAAAAAATTTGATGCTATTGCTGACAACTTTATTGCTATGGGAGCGTTATTAGGAGAGATTGGTAAAGCACTGTTTGCCATTTCTGGAAGTGCTGGTGTTAAGGCTTTCCTTGAAGGTGTTAAGCCTATCCCCATGATTTTTGCAGAAATGTCAAATAAACTCACTAGTACTGGTTCTATTTTTGCTGAGTTATTAGTCAATGCTGTAAAACTTTTGAATGTATTCACCGAAAGTGGTGGAATAACTATGTTTCTTAGTATACTAAATCAAGCACTTAAAGTTATTTTAGCAGTGTTTAGTAATGAAATTGTACAAAAAGTATTCTTATTCCTTGCTGCAGTTAAGGGTGTAACTCTTGCTATTGGTACTTTAGTGACAGTTTCTAAATTTGCTGGAAAAGTTGTTTATGGAAACTTCTTATTTATGGCTAAGGGAGCAACTACTGCTGGCGGAGCAACCACTGCTTTAAATACAAAAATTATTGCTTTTAATGGCTTACTTACAAAAGCAACTAATCGTCTTATTGGTATGCAGATAGGGATGGTTACAGGTAGTAAGGGTGCTGGTACATTTAGAAAGAGTTTAACTCTTGTAGGACAGAATCTCAGAACAACAATTACTAAATTAGGCGAGTTAATAAAGGCACTCGTTCTAACTGGATTTGAAGCGTTAAAAACTGGATTTAAATTTATATTTAGTTCTAGAGGAATAAAAGCCTTTGGTCGTGCCTTCACGGGACCAATTAAAATGATGGCAGCATTTACTAAACAAATTTGGTTAAATACCATTGCGTGGATGGCAAATCCTATTGGAGCAATCGTTACGGTTATAGTTTTGGCAATTGCTGCGCTTGCCGCTGTTGTTTTTGGTGCATATAAAAAGAGTGAGAAATTCCAGAAAGCAGTTCACGAATTAGGCTCTGCAATAAAAAATTCTCTTGGTCAAGCATTGAAATTAATTAGTGGTGCTTTTAAGAATATAATGCCAGGAGTTTCTAGCCTTTCAGATGCTTTAAAGAAGGTTGGAGACTGGATTGCTAAATATGTTATGCCAGCAGTTCAGTTTTTAATTATTGGTGGTATTAAAGTACTTGCTGCATACATAACTTATCTCATTGGTGTGTTCAAAATATTCTTTAATGTTCTTGTAGCACCATTTAGATTAATTTTTGCTTTCTTTAAGTCCCTCTTTACTTGGGACTGGAGTATTTTAAAGAATACATTTATTAGTGTTGTCGATGGAATTATTGGTGGCGTTAATACAATTATTGATGCTATCAACAGTATTAATCCATTCAAGGACATTCCACATGTTAAATACATGGATGCTGCTAGACAAGCAAATGAAGAGTATGTTCAGTCTCAAAAGAATCTTCCTCCTGCAGTTAAAGAAGCAAACGCAGCCTTACAGAAGCAAAAGGATGCAGCAGCAAATCTTTATAAAGAGTTTGGTACTCTTGATGAAATTCAAGCGAAAGTCCGTCAAGGAATGGAAGAGTCCTTTGATAAGGTAACTTCTTATGCAAGAGGATTAATTGATGGTAGACATGCTGCAAAAGATTTTAAAGATGCTCAAACAACTCTTATAACTGCCATTAAAGATGGTACTCTTAGCCTAGAGCAAAAGAAAGATGCTCTATTTGATTATGCGGGTGCAACTCTTGATGCTGCTAAGAAAAATATTGAACTTGGTAAGAGTAGTGATTCAACTAAGAAGATTATTGAAAAAGGTAGAACAGCCTTCCTTGAGCAAGCAAAAGCATTAAAGATTCCTGCTGATGAGGCTAGAAGACTTGCAGACAATCTTGCACTAACCCCTAATACAATTAAAAAGGCTTTTGAAGTTACTGGTCTTAAGGACCTACAAGAAGGTATTGACAAGTTAAAAACTCTACAAAGTACGATTCAAGTAGGTAGTAAAGAATACAAAGCATACGTTAAAAAAATTAAAAAGCAATTCCCTAATCTTTCTGCAAAGCAGATTGATGAAAAAGTAATGAAAGAGGTTGGCGGTAAAATTACCGCGTTAGAAGCAAATATTAACCAAGTTATGACAGTCAACTTTGGTAAGGGTCAAAAAGAAGGAGACCCTCTATTTGTTAAGGTTACTAATCCTGGTGAAGTAAAAAAGGGTGAAAAAGATAAAGGTAAATATACTGGCGGTCAAGTAAAGGGCGGAAGCACTTACCTGGTTGGAGAAAGAGGTCCCGAACTTTTCCAAGCCCCAACTTCGGGAAATATCGTGCCTAATCACCAAGTAGGTATGGGCAATACAATTAACTTAACTGTAAACCCAAGCCCTGGAATGGATGAAAGAGAACTTGCTAATCTTATGTCCCGCAGACTCGCGTTCCTACAAAGAGGTGCATAGTCGTGACCTATAACGAGAATCTAACTACCCTGCATAAGGGTCTAACGCCTATCCACTCAGACCAAGATAGATTAAATTTTGCTCCTAAACTTGCTGGTGATATTCGTATTCTCACCAACAGAATCTCTCCTACTGATGGTAGTAGTCCATACAACAAGTATCTAACCTTTAATCATATATATACTTCAAATGATTCATCAAATCTTAGTATCAATATTCCTGAATTATCAGGAACTGTATGGGTTATCTCAGATATTGAAGGTTGGTGGAATATCCCTGACCTAGAAGTTCCTAATATTGAGCGTGGCTTTGGTGACGGTTCTTTTGAAGTTACTGGTAGATATCTAGCAAGAGATTTAACATTGACTGGTTCAGTACTAATCACTGCTACATCAAGAGCAGATATTGCAATAAAAAATCAAGCAATCAGAAAAAACCTTCTTAATGCTTTTAACTTAACAAAAAAGGGTGCTTGGCTTATTGTAGACGAAGATGGATATAAACGTGCTATGTATGTTCGTCTTAGTGGAAAACCAGAAATAAGTACGGTAAATTCTAAAGGTCGTATTGATTTTTCCATCGGTCTTCGCTCTGCTGACCCAGTTAAATATGAGTGGATTGAAGATTCATCTCATACAAATCCTATTGGTAGGACTACTTTAGACGATGGTATCAATGGGTATAATAGTGCTTTTATTGTTAGTTTATCTACTAACCCTGCATACAGAACTTATGATACAACAAAGCAAGATGTAAGAATTGGTGGTGACTCCACTACGAGTGGTTACTATGGAGACCTAGATGATGGTTTCTATAGTAGAACAGAGTATTTAAATGATGTAGTAGACGTAAGAATTGGTGGTGACACAACTACTGATGGTTACTATGGTAGTTCAGATGATGGATACTATTATCGTTCATATTCTGGTGATGTTAGTTCAGGTATCTCTTCCCCTTATGTGACAATTGAAAATCACGGGGATACTAATGTTTACTGTTATTTTCGTATTATTGGTCCACTATATGGTCCTGCTGTAATTCAAAATGAAACTGAAGATGGAAACATACAAACAATAAATATTCTTGCTCCAATTCTACCTGCCACACAGATTTTAGTTTATAATGATACAATTATTCAGTACCTAGATATAGACATAAAAACAAGAGAAGTTAAAATTGGAGAGTATAACTCTGCAACAACTTCATCAGGAAGTTCCCGTGGGCTTCTTGAACCTCTGCTAGACTGGATTTATCTGGCTCCTGGAAAAAATAAGATTTACTTTAAGGATTCTGGAACTGGTTCATCAACAACATACCCAACACTAGAAATATACTGGCGTTCTGGCTGGGTCGGATAGGATAAAATAGACATATGAGCGTATTACAACCTTTGTATTTTGCAGGTGGACGTTACACCGCAGGTACAGACAGAAAACTTTTTGCAGCACTTTATGCTTCTAATGCTCTTGGTGAGCGTAGAACTGGAGTAGTCCCTACATACAACACTGCTTATACCAGTGCTAATCAGTCTATGTCTGTTACTCCTGGTGCTGGTGCTAGACAGTTGACTGTCTCTACTGGATTATGCGTTATTGCAGATGCTCCTACTCAGTCTGCAGCATCTCCTGGTTTATTTCTTGGTGGTATTGATACCAACGCAGAAACTGTAACTGTTCCAGCAAACTCTACTGGTTCTACTAGATACGACCTGATATATGCAGTAGTAGACGAAACAAGTTTTGTTGTTACAAATAAAGAATTGACTTCAAACGTGGCAACACTAAGAACATCCACTGCTCATGGGTTCAGTGTTAACCAAACAGTAGTAGTTTCTGGTGTTGATGATATTTTTGATGGTTCATATGTAATTACAGCAGTAACTACAACATCTCCTTATACTTTTTCTTATGCAAAAACTCATGCTGATGTAGCATCTACTGCAGTTAAACCAGTAGTATTAAAGGGTACTGGTTCTACAACTGTCCTTACCAAAACACTTAATGTAAGCACTGGAGTTGTTACTCTTACTGCCGCTACTAGTCATGGTCTTGCTTCTGGTGATGTTGTCACAGTTAAAGGTGTTGACCCAATTTTAGATGGTACATATACCCTTACATCAGGAACAAATAGCGCATCAGGTCTTATAGAGTACAGGGTTAATAGAGTTGCAGTCGCTGATGCAATATCTAGTGTTTCAACACCAAATAGTGCAGTTGCTCGCGCTCGTGTACCATTCTCTATTCGTGTTCAGACAGGAAATGCTTCTGATACGAACCCTGCTCTGGCATTAACAGGTACTGAAAGCGGTGGAATTAGGCTTGCAGTAGTTGCTACAGCAAATAACCTTACTACTACATATACAACTGGAAATATTACAGATGTAAGAGAGTTTGTAGGTCTTAATGGTGCAGTACAGTTTTACAACGGAAACTCTTCTAACCAGCCAGGAGCAACTAATCCAACTGCAGGAATGCTTCGATATAATACAAGCACAAATACATTAGAGATGTATGACTCTACTGCTAGTGGATTTAAAACTATATATTCAAATAGTGCTACAGGAGAAATCTTTTCTCGGACAACACATAATCATGCCAGTTTGTACTCTACTTTAGCGCACACGCATACTGTAACACCAACGTATACAAACTTCAGTGCCACTACAAACTGTCTTGTTGGTGATAGTTCTACATCTGTCACTGTTTCATCTAGTTCTAGTTCATCACCAACAACAATTGCTAGTTTTTCATATACCCCTGCATCTGGATTTACTGGAACTCTATCATGTCTAATTACTGGAACAGTCACACTTAGTTTATCTGGCTCTGCTACATCGACTGTAACCTATGTTGGTGTCCAAACTTCAGGCTATAGTACAGATGATGATGCTTTTTCTACTTACTCTAGTGTGAGTAATCCTACTGTTGCAAATGCTGATATGAGAATAACAGTTCCTTTTACTAGGGTTGTCTCTTTTACATCTTCAACTGACCATACAATTTATTTAAAAGGGTTTAGAAGTAATACTTCTAATACCTCTGTTGCTGTAAGTTACTACATGA
>Ga0214921_10007252_pt1 | contig 14850 bp, 17 predicted proteins | sample LL1505_MetaG_FD_177992 | JGI IMG/M metagenome (GOLD analysis project Ga0214921, IMG submission 177992) | Freshwater microbial communities from Lake Lanier, Atlanta, Georgia, United States - LL-1505 | ecosystem: Environmental > Aquatic > Freshwater > Lake | place: USA: Georgia | collected... | reverse complement strand
ATCTGCTCTTCGCTGTATTTGCTTGTTCTCATGTCCATCATTCTCCAATGTGATGGACTTCTTGGAAATATGGCTGGTACGGTTTATGGGGGGCAGGTCAGATCTCCGAATGAAGTTCTCAATAACTGTGGGCTTTTGATTTAAACTAAATAGTTATTTTATTCGTATTTTTAATAAATTTATAGTATTTTTAGTAATAAAAAATTTTTAACTCATAAAGAAACCAGCATAAAATTTTTGTGTGAATTTTATCAATTTTTTTTATTGCATAAGAGCTTCTGTATTTTTAGCATTTTTGGCCGTGGCTGATTTGGGGCAATCGCAAACACTGTCCAATACATCAGACCTGAAAGCAGAGCCCGCAACGGAGGCCAAAACAGTCAAGGTCTTAGCTAAAAATGCGCCAGCCAAAATGCTCAAACGTCAGGGCTTCTGGGCGGAAATTGAATCTGGCGGCTCAAAAGGCTGGGTCAAGCTTTCGGAACTCAACTTGGCCGCAGCCGGGGTTGCTGGGTTCAGCGCAATGGAATCGGGTCGTACTGGCAAGGGCAACATAGTTTCTACTTCCGCTGCGCGTGGACTGTCTGCAAAGGAGTTGATTGCCGCGAAGCCAGATCCCTTGCAATTTGAACAACTCAAATCGTTAACTGTTAGTTCTGCCGACGCTGAGAATTTTGCCCAGAGCGCCGGCCTGAAAACACGCAGCGTAGCCTTGCTCGCGGCCCCAGCAAGGCCGCCCTCAAGTGCCGCTGCTTCAGGCAGCACAGATGTAGTACGCCGAAAATCGAGCAAAAAGGAAGATGACGATGACGATGAGGACGATTGAATGATGTCGCACCTGAAAGCATTCGCAGCTTTGGCGATGCTGTGCTTAACAGGCTTTGCTTTTGCCCAGAACTTAAATTTGGGCGGCAATACACTACAGCTCAAGCCTGAAAGCTTGCAAGAAGAGTTGTCAGCAGGTCGGGTTGTCTCAGCCCAACTGCTAGGTGCTGCGCGACTGTTACCTAATCCCGCTCTGCAGCGATATGTCAATCTGGTCGGAAGGCGCGTAGCGGAGCAAGCGGGGCGCAAAGAAATCACCTGGTCCTTTGGCGTAGTCGACTCTACCGCGCTCAATGCATTTGCGGCACCGGGCGGCTATATCTTGGTGACCTCTGCGTTGCTTCAAATGCTCGATACCGAAGATGAATTAGCTGCCGTACTAGGGCATGAAATTTCCCATGTCGTGCGCAAGCACCACTACAGGGTCATTCGAAAACAGCAAATGCTTGAATTTGGCGCCAAAGCGGTCAGCATTGGTGGCGATTCTGGTTCTATAGCGGACGGGCTGAGCGGTATGGTGGCCAACGTGCTGGCCAGGGGTTTGGATAAATCTTCTGAATTCGAAGCTGATCGCGATGGCATGGTATTTGCCGCTCGCGCGGGATATGATGCCTCTGCTCTGATCCGTGTGATGGAGAAGCTGGTCAATGCTTCCAAAGATGAGTCCGGAAAGCTGCTGTTGTCCACCCACCCATCCGCAAATGAGCGCAGCATCACTATGGCAAAGGCTGTCAATGCCGAGCTTGAGAAAGCTGCCATACTCAGCCCCGCGGCACCTCGTTTGCAGCGTCAACTTAAAAACTAACCAAGATCCTAAGAGGAAACTATGTTGAAATTTTTGATGCTTTGTCTGCTTGTTTTATTTTTTAATGGGCAAGCAGTGGCTGCTAGTTTGCGCGTCACCGTAGAAGTAGCTTACGAGACAGGATGGTTTTCTGATAAGCCAAACGAGGAGACCCGACGACGCGTTTTGCCGATGGTCAAACAGGAAATCTGGAAAATCTATGTAGGTCGCCAGGATACATCAACCATCACCATGGTTGAGCGAGACCGCGATGCGTTTATCCGCCGACTGGACGATATCGTTACCGATATCCAGTTTTTAGAAGAACAAGTTAACAAAGATACTCGCCGCCTGCGTATTACCGTGCGTGCAACGGTTAATGACAACATCGTCAGCGCCGTCATTGCCGGGGGTAGCAAGTCAGCGGCATCGGGACAGGGAAGCCAATTTGGATTCTTGATCTTGCCGCGTCTGCAAATCGAGGCTAAGGGCTTTGATGCCAGCGTATCCAAAAAGGCTTCGGCCACCACAAAGTTGGTGACTGAACGCATTTCCGCAGACCAGGTTAAAGAATCTGAAGGGGGTGCGTCCGAGCGCAATATTGAGGGCGACAAGGTAAGCATGACGGCTTCTGCCAAAACATCTGGCTCGACTGTGCGTAAATCACAGCAAGCCAAATGGAAATTGGGTAACTCCAAGAACCTCAATGCATCCGTTTCTAAGTATCTGACCGAGGCTGGCTACGAGCCGTCTACTTATGACGACATCGCAGGGGATCCTGAGTGTGCCGCCACGGTCAAATTGGCTGAAGTTCGGCAGAATTTCTTGGCCTCTGATTCGGCCGAAATAGAGGGGGATGTCCGTTCGGGTGTTTTCTCGGCAGCACGCAAATGTGATTACAAGTTTTTTGCCATTGGCACCATGGACATTGACAGCATCGAAGCTGACCGGAACAGCGGTGGAGTGCGTGTGCGCGTCTCAGTGAATATTCAGGTTCACGATCTCAAGCGTCGGGGTAATCCTTCGGTGGTATCCGTGGGACCTGTTTTCTTTGATGACGTTGACCGTCAGGAGGACGGCGCTATTGACAAGGCCCTCGTCAAGTCATCTAAAGAGGCTTCGCAAATCATCGTGAATCAAATGCGGGCCAAGGGCCTTCAATAAAACTCCGCGATAAAACTCGTGAAAAACCATCTACGTCAGATTCTTCATTTTGCGGCTATCGCATTGATTGCGGGACTGTCAACTTCAGTCTTAGCTCAGCAAATCAGCATCGTCACCGTAACCGCCAATGGCTTTGGCAAAACCGAGGCTGAAGCCTTGACCAACGCTGTCATCAATGGCGTTGCCCAAGTAAATGGTGAATCCATAGCATCTTCAATGCGTGTGAAATCAAGCTCCACATCCAGTGACTCTGGTAGCACTGGTGAGCGCACTATCGAAAAGGACATCGCTCGCCAGACCCAGGGGGTGGTGAAGTCTTGGCGAAAAATTTCGCTTGAAGCCGCCAGTGGAGGCGGAATATCTGCGGCGGTATCGGTGAGCCTAGCCGTACTCAACCGATCAGAGCAACTCCAGCGAATGAAGTTGGCAGTGGTGCCATCGCGTAACGGTGACCAGAGGTACACAGCTGCATTGGCTGAAGAGGTTGTTCAACAACTCACTACAAGTCGTAAATTTGCGATCATGGATCGAAAAAATAACGATGCCATCGCGGACCAGATGCAACGCATCTCAAAAGGTGGCGGAGTAATTGAGGATCGTGTTCGTCTGATCTCGGAAGTAGCGCCTGATTTTATTGCCGTAATCACTACAGACTGGCTGGGCAATGGCTCGAGTAGGCAGTCCTTGGTCGGCCGTATGGAAATTATTGATTACGCTACTCGTCAGGTGAAATTTTCAGAAAAGAAAAGTTTCCCCCTCAAAGCCGGAGACGCGGCCTCCAATGCACGCCGTATTGGCATGTTGGCTAAAGGTCTTACGCGCGCTGTCATTCAAACGGTCTATCCGCCCATTGTTGTTGGATTTCAGGATGATGAAATCACCATTGCGCAAGGCTCTGATTTTTTTAGCAAGGGCGACAAGCTCTTAGTTAAACTCATGGGTAGCGCTGTGCGAGATCCTCACACGGGTGAGTTTTTAAGTTATCAACAAACCGATATTGGCCGAGCTGAAATCACCTACGTCGATGCTCGAATTGCAAAAGCCAAACTTGCAGGCCAGGTTAATGTCGACCATAAGCAGGTCTTGCAAAAGAAATATCAGGTCTGGCGTACCGGAGAGTCTTCTGATGATTTTTTTGCAGCGCTGACCGGTAGCTCTGAAGTGGCTGCTTCGCCCGGCGGGAAAAAGAATGCTTCCAAACTTTTTGCAACAGACGACGACGACAACGATTAATTTTGATAAAGGAGTACCTATGAACACGAAAAAGCTAATCACTCTGGCCTGCTTGGCATTTATGTCCTTGGCTAGCGCTCAAGAAAAACTACCCACCGCAGCAGATAGTCCTGACGATCGTCCGCTAGGAGGATTTCCTGGCTGCATGCTTGCGCCAGCAAAAGACAGCTGCGAAGAGCGCATCACCTGCAAAGGCGTAGGTAAACTTTTTGGCAACACAGGTTCGGATCTTCAAGATGCCAATGACGAAGCTGAGGCTGAGGCCAACGCCGCCTTGGCTAAGTTTTATTCCAACAAGGTCAACGCCACAAAATCCATTCAGTCAGTGTCTTCGGGCTCCCAACAAAGCAATGCCCAAGGTGGAGCCGATTACAAAAGTAGCGCTGCAAGAATGATCACTAAGGTGACCAACTCAAGCACTGAAGCCCTGCTGACGGGGGTGCAAGTTTTGGGTCGTACTGTTGACTTTAATCAACGTGCCGTTACGATCAAGGTCGGCGTTAGCTGCAAAAGCCAAACTGCTGCTGCACGCTCGCAGTCTCGCGCCAATGCCGGTGCGGCAGCAGGTGCATCGCCATCCGGCAACCAGCAACCCGTGAATCAAGGGCCTGCTTCCATGACCGTCGGGCCTATGAATCAGAAAAACTTCATTCAGAAAAATAAGAATGCTGACGATTTTTGATGCATTCAGTACCGCAAATCAAGAAGAACCAAGGGCAACTATGCCGTGAGGCAATTTTGCTGTTGGGACTTCTCGGTTTGTGTTGTCCAGCAACCGCGTCAGAGGTTTGTGACTTGAAATACGAGGTCACTGACCGTGGTGAGTGGGCTATGTTGATCAGGTCTGCAGAGCACTTTGTTTTTCGTACGCAGCGCAAGCAGCTTGAGCCGCCTGCCTTCAGTTCCATAGTGGACTATCACGAGGTGGCAGAAGCTGCTGCTCTTGAAGCGCTTGAGTCACATGTACGACGTAAATTATCTGTAGGCAACGCGCCCGGAACCCTGCATGTCAGCCGAGGCCTAGCCCAGACCATCCCTTGCAACGGTAAATCTTGGACTGTATTCAGCTACAACCTTGCCAGCGTCAACTGGAAAAAAACGGAGGCGCCACCATCACAATCTGCGCCCCCTCTGCAAACTCCAAGCTCGATATTGAACGCATCAATAAAAGCTGTCACACCTGCAGTTGCCAAGCCGCCTAGTTTGCCACCGCCACCTAAATCTGCCACAAAAATACTAACCGCTATTGAAGAGTAATACGCCATGAAAAAAATCACACTGGTTTGCGCTATCTTGTTAGCCGTAAATTTGAATGCTCCTGTGCATGCCCAAGGTTTTTTGCAAAACTTACTAAAATTGGAAATACCCAAATCAGCCTCTCCAGGCAGCGGTGCTCCTGGTGGCGATTCCAAAGTTGTCGGAGGCAAATTTTGTGAATCATTCTTTGGCGCACCGTACAAACAAAAAAAACTTAACGATTTACCTGAAAAAGTTGTCGCAAAATATTTTCGCGTCTCACCTGAAACAGACAAGGAATTTGCCGATGGTGCGAGTTTGATGCATGCTGGGTCTTTGACTTCATTACAGTCGCATTTAGTTGATATAAATGACAAAGTCATCAGGCAATTGGCTGATGCTTACGTGGCTAATCCATCCATACCAATGATGGCCCAAGTGATTGCCTATTCCGAAAGTGGTGATGGCTACAGTCCGGAAAATGGGCCTTCAGAATTAACGGAAGCGAAAACATTGCTGGCGATGATGATGATGCAATACCCCAAGCTGACTTTGAACAATGGGTCTATTAATCAATTATTAAGGCAAGCCGATGTTGGTAAATCAGGTTTGGCGACCACTCTGCTTGCTCGGAACTATCTATTTGGTGATTACGCACCAAAGAATATAGATACTTTCTCTAATTATATCGCGCAGGCTCAATCCAGGTACCCAATCAAATTAGCTGACCGTACCGTTTTTTACGCGCTTGAAAAAATTCCAAATTGGAGGTACCGCGAACAGTGGTTGAACGGAATTAAATCAAGCCAAGATATGCAGCGCTCCTTTCAAAATCAAAAACAGGCAGCAGGCACCACGGACTTCAATCGCCGAGCGATGGATTTGATGGTACAAGGTAATCGTGCTGATTCACTGACCCTTGAAGCGTTGGGAGCAGCTCCAAAAATTGCTGAAATCAAAGCAAAGGGCGAAATGCTTCGCAGGGAAGCTGCCGGAGAGCTAAACCTAATTAAAGTGGAGGTGAGTGTTTCTGATGAAACCAAGGCTGAAATCATAAAACTGCTTGCTGCAGCCCCCGTACTTGACGACGCTGCCAAAGCAAAATATAACGAAGCCCTGAAAATCAAGGCAGACAATTTAAACCGTATGTATGATCTCACTGCGGGGATGATCTTATCGTTTTTGAGTCTCGATATGGGTGTAATACTGGAAAAGCAACAAGCGGCTCAATACATCAGCCAATACAACCGCAACACTTGTCAGTTGATCAACAGGCAAGTTGAAGTTGCCAAACAATCAGGCATGCCTGTCCCGCAACTAGACGCTAAGAAACTCAGCCAAAGCCTGTTGTGATCATGCGGAGTCGTCGTCAAATTCTTCGCAATGTCTCCAGTCTAGCTTTGTTGCCATTGGCAAGCCGCCCTGTATTCGGGCAGGGGCAGGCTCAACGGGTTTTATGGGGGGGGCTGGGTTTTTCTGTACCTGCAGCAGATATTCAAATTCGCTTTCCCATGGTGGACGGTGCCATCAAGCAGTTGGGTGATTTTTCAGTACTGGTAAAGGCGTTTATTGACCAGCTACGCAAAAACTATGCTGCTGGAGTTGAAGATCTAGCACTGATCGGCCCTAACGATGACCCGGGTTTGTTATTCAATATTTCAATTGATTACGAACAGATGATTGTGATTCCAAATACATTTTCTTCTGGAGATACCCAGGTCTCATTTGTGTATGCAAATGCACAAGTCATGTTTTTGAAACCCCCTAGACAAGGGGATGGAGATTTGCGTATTTTGTACAGCTTACCGTTCCGGGTTCAGTCGCTAGTACCTGTGGCAAGCCTAAATCGTATAGAACATGAAAAAATATTTGCACAACTTTTAACAGGAAAAGTCTCAGGTGACGATTCTGGGAATCTGGTTAATACCTTTGGTCGTTACTTGCGTGGCAAGCGTTTTCTCGAAAGTAGTGTGCCAAGAAGGCTGAAAGTCCGGCAGGTCAGCGTGACCCCTGAAGCAACCGCCAGCAATACCCAGATGGGAATTCTACAAAATGTGGGTGCTGATTTTGTGGGGCGAGCCTTCAGTGTAGCCTTGGCTGAGTACGGGGGGTATTCAGTTGTTCCTTACGGTCCGAGTGAGGCGACAACCCGCGCATTGGCACTTCAATTTGATCGAATGCCCAACATTGGCGACTTGATAAAAGAACTTGGACGCGATGAACAGATTGATATCGCAATTGATTTGAGTTTTCATCGATCTTTCAAAGTCCTTGACAACTCAAATGGGGCGGCCAACGCGTACAAGTATGGTGTGTCTTTCATAGTCAAGGTCACAGATGTAATTAACAAAAAAGTTGTTTTTGATAAAAAAATCCAAATGATTGTTGATCGCGGAATTGCGAAGCTTCTATTAAACCGAGCCAGCGATTACGATAAACGATTTATGGTCCAACTCATCATATTGCTTTTTGATACATTTATCCCTGGTTTGGTGAAGGAGGATCCTTTGATTTTGTCAAAAGTGGGGCTTGATCCCATCAAAGACATGGGTGAAGTTAAGGCATTAAAGGCCCTTCTTATCAATGCAAAATACAACGGTTAAAGGACTTCAATATGTTTAAACTTATCGGCATAGTTGTTTTTGTCGCGGTTATTGTGATCGGCTATCCCTCTTTGAAGCGCTGGTATTCTGGTGAAGCAAGCCCAGAGCAGACCCTCCAAGAAATGCGCAACAGCGTTGGACAAAAACTGATCACAAATGAGCAAGGTCAACCCGCACCTGCAGCTGAAAAAAAGAACGATCTTGTTGCGCCAAGCAATGAATCTGAGGCTGAAAAAGCCCTGCGTAAATTGATTGATAAAAAATAGTTTTCCGTTTCCCAAAACACTCCCACGGTAAAAGTATCCGGGTTTAATCTTCTATATAAACCCGGACGCCATTGACGAGGGAGGGAGTAGTCGCTTTCTCTGCGGGCTTTTCCCTAATCTGTTCAGCTTTTGTGGTTTTTGGCACCGGCTTGATAACTTGTTTCTCAGATTTAGTTATCTGGTAATTAAGGGCGGCCTGAGAAGCAGGTTTGGCTTTCAGTGAATTTGGGGTAGAAATCGCTTCTGGTTTTTCTACAGATTCAGTCCTCTGAGCCTCTGCAGGGGCACTTTTTTCGTCTGTGTTTTCCAACACCATCTTCGGGGCTTCATTGGGTGCCAATGCCTGTGCCTTTGACTTCAAGCCGAGATCAATCGTGAGCCTTTCCTTCACTTGATCACACCCTGAAAGCAGCAGGGATGCCACAAAAATCACCAATGGTTCGAAGAGTTTTCTTGCAAAGCGCATTCTCTAAATATACATGTTGAATTTACGGACTACGTTAAAAGTCTAAAAAAAATCAATATCAGTTGTTAGACGGAAGCACAACTTGTGGGAAACCGGCCAACGCGCCGTGTCCGGCCACAATCGTGCAGCCGCACCGGGCGCTGTTGCCCGCTGCCCTAGTTGGAGTCTTTGACTCAGCCCTTGACGAGCTTTTGCCAATTGCAAGCCTTTTACGCCGACCACTTTGTATTGCCACTTCCGGCGGGCCATAGGTTCCCGATGGCCAAGTACGCACTGTTGCGCGAACGGGTGGCGCTGGAGTTACCGCAAGTGCAAACCCAAGAGGCGCCAGCAGCCAGTGACGGCGAGCTGGCCCTGGCGCACAGCCCGGCCTATATCGATGCCGTGACCAGCGGGCAGTTGTCGGCAGCGGCCATGCGGGAGATCGGCTTTCCGTGGAGCCCGCAGATGGTTGAGCGTTCACGGCGCTCAGCGGGCGCCACGGTAGCCGCTGCACGTGCGGCACTGGGCTTACAGGCTGGTGCAGGCCCCAGGCCCGCCGGCGTAGCCGCCAACATGGCCGGCGGCACCCACCACGCCAGCGCTGAGCAGGGCAGTGGCTTTTGTGTCTTCAATGATGCGGCGGTGGCCGCACGCTTGATGCAAGCCGAATGGAGCCGCCGTGACGGCCCGCAGCGCGCACCGCTGCAGGTGGCTGTGATCGACCTGGATGTGCATCAGGGTAACGGCACGGCCAGTATCTTCAGGCAAGACGCCAGCGTCTTTACCCTGTCCCTGCACGGCAAGCACAACTTCCCTTTTCGAAAGGAAGCCGGTGACCTGGACATAGATTTGCCTGACGGCTGCGCAGATGTTCATTACTTGCAGGCACTGGACGACGCGCTTTTCGAACTGGACAGGCGCTTTACCCCGGGCCTGGTGATTTACCTGGCAGGTGCCGACCCTTTTGAGGGCGATCGCCTGGGTCGCCTTGCATTGAGCTTTGACGGCCTGAAGGCGCGTGACCAGCGTGTCTTTGAATGGGCCTGGCAACGCCGCGTCCCCTTGGCCTTTGCCATGGCGGGCGGCTACGGCGTCAAGATCGACGACACCGTGCAAGTGCAGATGAACACATATGAGGTGGCGCTGGCTTATTGGCAACGTTGGCAGCAGTCGCAGCACTGGCAAAATCAAGGAATGTCCTTGAACCCCAAGCCCCAGCACCTGACATGACCCGCCCCATTGCCCAGGCCCGCAGCGCCTACAAAGTGTTTTTCCCGATCAGCACCCGCTGGCTGGACAACGACGTCTACGGGCATGTCAACAATGTGGTTTATTACGGCTGGTTTGACACTGCCGTGAACCGGTTTCTGATTGAACAAGGCGGGCTCGACATTCATGCAGGCGTCTTCATGGGTCTGGTCGTCGAGTCGCAGTGCAACTACTTTGCACCCTTGGCTTATCCGCAGGAAGTTCAAGCCGGCATCCGCGTGGCCCATGTCGGCCATAGCAGCGTGCGCTATGAAGTGGCGCTGTTCGCCGGGCAAAGTACAGACTCGAGTTCTGGGGCTGACGCACCTTGTGCGGCCAGCGGCCACCTGGTGCATGTTTATGTCGACCGCCTCACGCGCCGGCCTGTGGCCTTGCCCACAGCGCTGCTGTCTGCACTGGCAAAGCTGCGCTGCTGAGTTGTGAAGTCGATGCGCACAGTCCTTTTTTGGCCAATTAAGATGGGCCGTCACCAGCCATGAACCCAAGCCCTTTGAATACATCGCAAGAGCAGACCTTGGCGCCTGCCGGTACCCAAGTGGAGTTGCCGCATGCAGAGTTTTGCGCCGGCCTGCCGGCGGGTCGCTTTCATTTGATCGTCAACCCCGAACGGGCTCAAAAATACGTGCGACACCGTTTGTTTGTGGTTGGGCTGGCCTTGCCTGTCATCGCCATCGGCACGGCGCTGGCCTGGTCGGGCTATGTCTGGTTGGGTTTGCCCATGGTGGCGGCCGGTTTGATTGTGCCCCGCGTGATCAAAGCACAGGCCGCCAAAATCCTTTTGCACCTGGCTTTGCGCGAAGAAAAAACCTACCGCGAAGCGCTGGATTTCGAAATCATGGAAGTACGTCTGCGTTAACAGCGCCCCACTGCCCAAGGCCCGCTTTATCTTTAAGAAAGTCCCCTTATGAACCCTGTAGACCAAGCCATCACCAGCCGCATGTCGGTGCGTGCTTTTTTGCCTGACGCCGTCCCGCGTGAGACGCTGATGCAAGTACTGAATGTCGCCAGTCGCGCACCTTCCGGCGTTAACACCCAGCCATGGAAGGTCTACGTGCTGCAAGGCGCCACGCGTGACGCACTGGTGAGCAAAGTCTGCGCTGCCCATGAGGCCGTGCATGCCGACCCGGCCCTGGCAGCCCAATACCAGGAAGCCTATTCCTACTACCCTGAGAAGTGGATCTCCCCCTACATTGACCGTCGCCGTGAAAACGGTTGGGGTTTGTACGGCCTGCTGGGTATTGGCAAGGGCGACAAAGACAAAATGCACATGCAACACCAGCGCAACTACCGGCTCTTTGACGCACCAGTCGGCCTCATGTTCACGATTGACCGCGTGCTGGGACGCGGAAGTCTGCTGGACTACGGCATGTTTTTGCAGAGCATCATGGTGTCGGCGCGTGGTCATGGCCTGCACACCTGCCCGCAGGCCGCGTGGATCGGGTTTGCCAAAATTATTCTGCCGCACATCGGGGCGGGTGAAGAGGAGATGCTGGTTTGCGGCATGGCGCTGGGCTATGCCGACCCGTCTGCACTGGTCAACAGCTATCACACGCCTAGAGAGCCTGCCTCACAATTCACCCACTTTGTGGACTGAGACTGCAAGTCCCGGTTGCGGGTAAAGTGAGGGTTTGGCCCGCGTGCGGCTATGTGGCGTGCGGTTTTCGGGGCTTGTTGGCCCATTTTTCTTTTTCTCTGAAAGCGTTTTGTCATGACCATGACCACCAACCCCTCCGGCCTGCAGTATGAAGACACCGTGCTTGGCACCGGTGCCATTGCCAAAGCCGGGCAGTACGTCAGCGTGCATTACACGGGCTGGCTTTACACGGACGGCGTGCAGGGCGCTAAGTTTGACTCCAGCAAAGACCGTGGTGATCCCTTTGAGTTCTCACTGGGTGCCGGTCAAGTGATCAAGGGTTGGGACGAAGGCGTGCAGGGCATGTCAGTCGGCGGCACGCGTCGCCTGGTGATTCCACCTGAGCTGGGCTATGGCGCTCGCGGCGCTGGCGGCGTGATTCCACCCAATGCCACCTTGCTGTTTGAAGTCGATTTTCTCGGCTGACAGGCACACCATCACTGAGTTTTTGTCCTCATTCTTACCGCTGCCCTTGCGGGCAGCGCGGCCCCGGCCATGATCATCACCAGCTTGCTTGACACCGACCTGTACAAGTTCACCATGATGCAGGTGGTCTTACACCAGTTCCCGGGCGCGCAGGTGGAGTACCGGTTTAAGTGCCGCAACGCAGGCAGCCCGGGTATCAGTGCACTGGGCCCCATGGCCAATGAAATCCGCCAGGAAATACACGCGCTTTGCGTCCTGCGTTTTCAAGACGCAGAGCTCGCCTACTTGCGCTCTCTGCGCTTTATCAAAAGCGACTTCGTGGACTTTTTGGGCTTGTTCCGGCTTAACGACAAGTACGTCACCGTGACGGCGCTGCCGTCCGGCGAGATCGATGTGCTTATCAAAGGCCCTTGGTTGCACACCATCTTGTTTGAAATTCCGGTGCTGGCCATCATCAACGAGGTTTACTTTCGCAACACGCAAAAGCTGCCCGACCTGCTGGAGGGGAGCAGGCGGCTGGACAGCAAGATTGAGCTGCTCAAAGCCGAGGGCCTTTCGGCGCTGAAGATCGCCGACTACGGAACCCGCCGCCGATTCAGCCGGGCCTGGCACGAAGAAGTGCTGCGCAAGCTCAGCGCCCATCTGGGCGCAGGCAAAAGCGCTCAGTTTGCCGGCACCAGCAATGTGTTGTTTGCGATGAAACTCGGCCTGACCCCGCTGGGCACCATGGCCCACGAGTATCTGCAGGCCTGTCAGGCGCTCGGGCCGCGGCTGCGCGACAGCCAGGTGTTTGGCTTTGAGTCCTGGGCGCGAGAGTACCGTGGCGACCTGGGCATTGCGCTGAGCGACGTCTATGGCATAGAAGCTTTTTTGCGCGATTTTGATATGTACTTTTGCAAGTTGTTTGACGGTGCACGCCACGACAGCGGAGACCCGGGGGCATGGGGTGAGCGCGTCATTGAACATTACCGATTGAACCGCGTCGACCCGCTCACCAAGACGCTGATTTTCAGTGACGGCCTGACCGTGCCCAAGACCATTGAGCTGTACCTGCAGTTCCGCGGCCGCTGCCAGCTGGCCTTTGGCATCGGCACCAACCTGACCAACGACCTGGGCTACGAGCCGTTGCAGATCGTCATTAAGATGGTGCGATGTAACGGCCAGCCGGTGGCCAAGCTCTCAGATACACCGTCGAAGAACATGTGCGACGACGAGAAGTACATGGCTTATTTGCGCCAGGTGTTCGATATTGCACAGCCTTCATGAGCCCGATTTCTTTTTTATTACGTTTTGTTTTTTACTGAGGAGTTCACGCCATGTTGACTGCACTGGTCATCGTTTTTGTGCTGGCTTATGCCGCCATCGCCCTGGAGCATCCGATCAAGATCAACAAGTCGGCCTCAGCCCTTATTGGTGCGGGTCTGCTCTGGACGATATATGCCCTGGGCTCCGGCGATGCCAAAACTGTCAGTGCCGAGTTGGGCGAGTCCCTCATGGGTACGGCGCAAATCGTGTTTTTCCTGATTGGCGCCATGACCATCGTCGAAGTGGTGGATGCGCACAATGGCTTTCAGGTCATCACCTCCCGCATACGCACCAGCAAACTGTCAACCTTGATGTGGCTGGTCGGCTTTGTCACTTTTTTCCTGAGTGCGATTCTGGACAATCTGACCACAACGATCGTCATGGTCTCGCTCATGAAGAAGCTGCTAGACAAGCGCGATGACCGCCTGTTCTTTGCCGGCATCATCATCATTGCCGCCAATGCCGGGGGCGCCTGGACGCCGATTGGCGATGTCACCACCACCATGCTGTGGATCGGTGGGCAAATCACTACGGCAGCCATCATGAAGGGTGTGTTCATCGCATCCATGGCTAATTTGCTGGTGCCATTGGCTGTCATCGCTTGGGTCTTGCGCGGCAAGCCGGTGGTGCCGCCAGCGCGAATTGAGGGTAACAGCGATCATGCTGAGACCAGTGCCCTGGAGCGCAATGTCATGTTTTTCATGGGTTTGGGCACGCTGGTGGCTGTGCCGGTTTTCAAAACCTGGACTGGCTTGCCACCCTTTATGGGAATTTTGTTGGGCTTGGGGCTGCTTTGGCTGGTCGGTGATTTGTTGCACCGTCAAAAAGAAGACGAAGACAAGCAGCATCTGACTCTGACCCGTGCGCTGTCGCGCATTGACATGAGCTCGGTCACGTTTTTCATCGGCATCTTGCTGGCGGTGGCGACCTTGGAGCACACCCACATTCTCAAATCAATCGCTGGCTGGCTGGACCAAACGGTCGGGCGTCAGGATGTCATCGTGATGCTGATCGGCCTGGTCAGTGCTGTGGTGGACAATGTCCCGCTGGTTGCCGCCTCCATGGGCATGTACAGCCTGACGCAGTACCCGCCGGACAGTTTTTTATGGGAGTTCATGGCCTACTGCGCCGGTACCGGCGGCTCGATCTTGATCATTGGTTCGGCAGCCGGCGTGGCCGCCATGGGCATTGAGAAAATTGACTTCCTCTGGTATATGAAAAAAATCAGTCTGTATGCCTTGCTGGGCTACTTTGCCGGCGCCATCCTTTACATCGTGCAATACAACCTGACACACTGAAAAAATGACGATCAAGCCCCGACTTTTGATGGCACGTGCCGTTTTCCCCGAGGTCCTCGATCGTTTGTCAAAGTACTTTGAAGTTCAAGCCAACCAGGCCGACACGGTCTGGTCCAAGGCCGAGTTGATTGAGCGCTTGCAGGGCAAGCAGGCGGCTTTCACTACCGGCGGTGATCCGATCGACGCTGAGGTACTGGCGGCTTGCCCGGAGTTGAAGATCTGCGCCAACATGGCGGTGGGTTACAACAATTTTGACATTGGCGCGATGACTGCGGCCGGCGTGTTGGCCACCAACGCGCCAGACGTGTTGACCGAAACCACCGCCGACTTTGGCTTTGCCCTGATGATGGCCACGGCGCG
>Ga0214921_10007251_pt1 | contig 14850 bp, 10 predicted proteins | sample LL1505_MetaG_FD_177992 | JGI IMG/M metagenome (GOLD analysis project Ga0214921, IMG submission 177992) | Freshwater microbial communities from Lake Lanier, Atlanta, Georgia, United States - LL-1505 | ecosystem: Environmental > Aquatic > Freshwater > Lake | place: USA: Georgia | collected... | reverse complement strand
CCGGTGGCACCGGTGACAACTACATCTGCATTGATGTCTTCTGCCTCTGCCACAACTGCAACAGAGGTGGTGCCATGGCTGCGGCTAACACTTCCGCCTACTGCAAGTGCAGAACCATCAACTGTCAGCGACGCCAACGCGTTGTTTGATGAAAGGACAGGAACGGAAACAGTAAATGGGTAGTCGATTGAGGTAACGCCATCAGCAGCAGTAACACGAACGGTAATTGAGTTCGCGCCTCCCTGAAGGGTGGTTGCCCCTAGAACTTCGTATGTAGCGTTGACATCTGCGGTCTGGGCTGCAACTGAAACAGATGTGGTGCCCACCAAAGCTGTGTATGCCTTAGAAACTGTTACGTCAGTTCCGTTTACAGTGATCGAACTCACACCAGCATTAGAAGACTTAGCAACAACAACAGTGAAAGCATAAGTAGCTTTAGAACCATCTTCAGCAGTCACAGTCACAACAACAGAGTTCGAACCAGTAACCAAACCAGAAGCACCAACAACCGCAGCACTAGCCAAATCATCAGCAGGATCAGCAACCACAACAACAGAAGCAGTGCCATAAGGCTTAGCAACAGAATCACCAGCAGAAACAGCAACACCATCAACAGTCAACGAAGCCAAAGCCTTATTAGAAGACAAACCAGGAACATTAACATCACGAAGATAATCAACAACAGTTCCATCAGCAGCAGTAACACGAACAGTCACAGTGTTCAAACCAACACTCAAACCAGTCGCACCCAAAACCTCATAAGTCGCATTCGCATCAGCAGTAACAACAGCAACCGCAACAGAAGTCGCAACCTTACCAGTTACCTGAACAGCAGAATCAACAGCAGTCCTATCAACACCATCAACAGTGATCGAGCTCACACCAGCATTAGAAGACTTAGCAACAACAACAGTGAAAGCATAAGTAGCTTTAGAACCATCTTCAGCAGTCACAGTCACAACAACAGAGTTCGAACCAGTAACCAAACCAGAAGCACCAACAACCGCAGCACTAGCCAAATCATCAGCAGGATCAGCAACCACAACAACAGAAGCAGTGCCATAAGGCTTAGCAACAGAATCACCAGCAGAAACAGCAACACCATCAACAGTCAACGAAGCCAAAGCCTTATTAGAAGACAAACCAGGAACATTAACATCACGAAGATAATCAACAACAGTTCCATCAGCAGCAGTAACACGAACAGTCACAGTGTTCAAACCAACACTCAAACCAGTCGCACCCAAAACCTCATAAGTCGCATTCGCATCAGCAGTAACAACAGCAACCGCAACAGAAGTCGCAACCTTACCAGTTACCTGAACAGCAGAATCAACAGCAGTCCTATCAACACCATCAACAGTGATCGAGCTCACACCAGCATTAGAAGACTTAGCAACATTGACAATCAAGGTGTAGCTGGCCTGCGCTCCAGATTCTGAAGTTACAGTGACCACAACTGAGTTGTCGCCGGTCACTAGACCAGTAACGCCAGTGACACCGTATGTTGACTTGGTGTCTGATGCAGTGATGTCCAAAGTTACAGAAGTTGTTCCGTAAGGAAGTAGCACTTTGCTAGTCGCGCTATTCAAGTAAGTGAGGTACTCGACCGCGCCAATCTTCACTGAGCTAAGAGCGGTGTTAGTTGATGGTTGGTAAACATTGACAGTGAAGACGAAGTCTGAAGAGAATCCGTCTTGAGAGGTCACTGTCACTGTTACGAGGTTTGCACCACCAACGAAGCCAGTGTTGCCAGAAACTGTGTAGTTGGCAACGTTGCTGTGAAGATCAACAACCACGTCAGCTCTTGTGACGCCTGCAGCTACATCAATGCTTGAACCCACAAGTGTTGCACCGTTTACAGTGATCGAATCGATTGCTCTATCTGAAGATGGAGCGGCAACTCGGACTGTGACAGTGTGTGTAAAAGTTGCGCCTGATTGAGCGGTAACAATTACATTAACAGTGTTGTTTCCAAGGTTTAGTGCTGTGTTACCTGAAACAGTGTAAGTAGAGGTAGCTGCTGCACTCTCTGCGGTGACTGAAACAGCAGTGGTTCCATAAGCAACATCAACAATCTGGTTGTCAATGACAGAAACATCATTGATCTTGAAAATACTCAAGTCAGTGTTGGCGTTTGGTGCCGCAACGTTGACCTTAAATGTGTAATTAGCGGTGCTGTTGTCTTCAGCGGTAACTGTGATTGTGACTACGTTGCTGTCGCCTACAACCAAGTTGGTGTTTCCGGTTACATCAGCATTGGCCACATCAGCTGTTGGGGTTGCCTCGACAGTCACCTGTGTGGTTCCAATAGGTGCTTGATAAACACTTGAACCGTCAGCGGCAATATCAAAGAGAGTTCCGTTTACATAAACACTAGAAAGAGTTTTGACGTTCGATGGAGCGGCAACAACTACATAAAGCGTGTACGTCTGTTCAGTGCCATCATATGAAGTGACTAAAACCGTAACTGTATTTGATCCTGGTTGGAGGTTGTTCGCATTAGCGGAGGTTACGGCTTCTGAGAATATTTGAGTGGTTTCCGCTGCAATCGAGATACTTGTTCGGCCTTGAGGCAAATAAATTGTTTGCCCATCTACAACATCGACGCCATCGGCTTTAAAGGATGCAAGGGAAGTGTCGCTGTCAGGATTTACTTCAGCTTGCGCAGCTGTAACACCGATTGATCCAAATCCCGTCGCAGGAAGAAGTACTAGGAGCCCAGCCAGGATTAGAGAGGTTAGCCTGAAGACGCCCAGTGACTTCTTGATTTTCTGCGATGAGATCTTCATTTTTAGTTCTCCACCCACTTATTAGGGGTTTGGGAGAAACCAAAAGTGTTTCCGCTTAGGTTCTTAGGGAAGTTGGCGCGTTCAGCCCAAGTTGCACCAACGTGTGACACGTTGGCCCTGCAGGCAACAGTTAAAGCATTGCCATGCGAGAGAATAACAACTGAGCTCAAGGCTCTCCCCTCTCAGGAGTCCTAAACACTGTGAATCTTGTGTTTTAGTATGCCACCGAATCTGTTGGGTTGAACCCAAAAAGTTCAAAAGTAAACGGGAATAGCAACAAAATGTAATCTATTCTTTACCAAACCAAATTTGAGCAAAATACTGCCTTTCTAGGCGTCTATTGGCCTTAAGAGTAGTTAAGCGTTTACTTATTCAAATGGCTCCCAGCCGATCAAACTCTCACCGAGTAATCTGTTTGTGTGCCAGCAGCCAATACTCCCGAGAAGCTTCAAACTGTTTCTTTCATCATGCCTGTCCTCAATGAGGAAAAGTACCTGGAATCTGCTGTCAAGAGCATTTTTGAGCAGAAAAACCTCAAAACAAGCGATATTCAGGTCATTTTGGCCCTTGGTCCCTCCACTGACAGTACAAATACCATCGCTGAGAGCCTAAAATCCCAATTTCCAGTCAAAACAGTCCTAAATCCGACTGGTAAGACTCCAGCTGGACTGAATCTAGCCATCGGCCAAGCCGATCATGAAGTTATCATCCGAGTAGATGCTCACAGTGTGCTTTCCCCCGATTACGCCTCTCTGGCTATAGAGATATTGAACGAAACTGGGGCAGCCAACGTTGGCGGTCTAATGAAAGCTGAGGGAACCTCCCCTTTCCAGAAGGCCGTTGCCTGGGCGTATAGAAGTCGAGTCGGCCTAGGCGGAGGTTCATTCCACGTCGGGGGCCATGCTGGACCGAGCGATTCGGTGTATTTGGGGGTATTTAGAGCTGATTCCTTGAAGAAGCTGGGTGGTTTCAACGAAAAGATGCTTCGCGGCCAAGATTGGGAGCTGAACCTAAGAATTAGACAGTCTGGGCAGGTTGTTTGGTTTGACCCAAGACTTGAAGTCACCTATTACCCAAGGTCAAGACTTTCAAAGCTAGGCAAGCAGTTCTTTGATACCGGAGCTTGGAGAGCTCAACTTACTGTCAATCATCTGAAGAGCGCTAACCTCCGATATTTCGCTCCTCCGCTATTGGTTTTAGCTATCGGGCTAGGAATTATCGCTTCTTTCTTAGGTTTGGGCTGGATTGGCTTAATCCCTACATTTATATACAGTGCACTGGTATTTCTGAGTTCCCTCTCTGCAAAGGGGTTAGGTTTGCTCAGTCGACTAGCGTTACTGATTGTTTTACCAACCATGCACCTTAGTTGGGGCTCAGGGTTCTTATCAGGGCTCATAATCAAACGCTGAAACTAGACTTGTAGAAGTCGTAAGGAATTCTCATGTCCCAATTCAAGGTAACCAAAGCTGTAATCCCAGTAGCTGGGTTAGGCACCAGGTTCTTACCTGCGACTAAGGCGATGCCTAAAGAGATGCTTCCCCTCATTGATAAGCCAGTTATTCAGTACGTGGTTGAAGAGGCAGTATCAGCAGGTCTCCAAGATGTCCTTATGGTTACCGGTAGAAACAAGAACACTTTAGAGAACCACTTTGACCGTGTGGCTGAGCTCGAAGCCAACCTGGAGAGAAAAGGCGATCACGACCGCCTAGCCAAGGTGATGGCCTCAACTGATCTAGCAAACATCCACTACGTGAGACAGGGTGACCCAAGAGGTTTAGGCCACGCAGTTCTAAAAGCTAAAGCTCACATTGCAGAACACTCATTCGCTCTCTTGCTCGGTGATGACGTCATGGATGCTCGAGACCCACTTCTTACCAAGATGTTAGAACTGCATGAATCAACCGGTGAGAACGTCATTGCTCTAATGGAAGTTGATCCTTCACAAATACATCTCTATGGCTGTGCTGTGACCCAAGGTGAAGTGGTTGATGGAGTTGTTCGAGTCACCAGCCTTGTTGAAAAACCAAAGACCGAAGAAGCACCATCAAATCTTGCCATCATCGGTAGATATGTTCTAAGACCAGAGATCTTCGACATTCTTGAAGAGACAGCACCAGGTCGCGGTGGAGAGATCCAACTAACCGATGCACTCATGACTGCAGCTCAAAACCCAGATAGAGCTGGTGGTGTTCTTGGTGTTGTCTTCAAAGGTAGAAGATATGACACCGGCGACAAACTAGATTTCATCAAAGCCACTCTTCGTATTGCAGTTGACAGAGAAGACATCGGTCAAGACCTACGTCAATGGCTACACGAATTCAACAACGAGATTTAACCCTAAGGAATCCATTTGTCTACAGCATCAAATGTTTTAGTTTGCTCTTTCTACACAGCAGACGATTACTACCGTGCACACGGTGAACGTCTAGCTAAGAACCTTGAGGAACTAGGCGTTGAATATGTGCTTCGTGAAATTGTGAAGCAAGAGGGAGAAGACTGGGCAGACATCTGTCGCAAGAAGGTTGGCTTCCTCGCTGATGTTTGTGCAGAGAATCCAGATAAGAAAGTCTTCTGGATGGATGTCGACTGCATTCTTCTAGAACTACCTGATTACATCTTCAACTCAACCGCAGATATTGTTGGCTTCCAAAGAGGATACTCAAGCCCACTATCAATTGGTTACGACAGAAGAGCCAGATTCTGGGAACCTTCATTCTGGGGAGTAAACACAACTCCTCTAGCTCGCAAGATGATTGCTGAAGCATACGAACTTGAGAAAACTTCTGAGGTCAAAGCAACTGACGATTACTTCATGGAAGAAGCATGGCGAGCTAACTGCGACAACATGACATTCCAGATCATCCCTTCCAATGCAGTTGTCGGCATGGGAACCTCAGGGGATGACTCCAGAGGAGCATTCTTCAAGTTTGGTTCTAGCGGTAACGTTGCTGACTTCAAAGGCAAAGTTGAACAGCACTCAGCAACTAAGGGCGGCATCCGCAAGCGCGCACTAAAGCTTGCAAAGAAGATTGAGAGCAAGCTTCCAGATCGTGCATCTAAGCGTTTGAGATTACTAGCTGACACCGTTGGTATCACTGGAGCACTAACCAGCAGCAAACTAAACCCTGAGAACCAAGAGCGTAAGAACGCTCTCTACTCTGTCTTCGATGCTGGTCAAGTTGGCGATGTCGCAAAGTTTGATAAGGCTAAGAGCAGCTTCGAAGAGAAGTACTTAGCTACTCAGACAGAGTCGAACACCGTATCTGTCGCAAAGAGCTTCCTCTACTACGCATCTAAGCCTTCTACCCAGAGCATCGGTTTAGTCTGGTGGGCTAAGCCATTCCCAGGTAACTTCGGAGACTGGCTATCTCCTCTGGTTGTGAACCACTACACCGATAAAAAGATCTTCTTCCAATCACCAGTCAAGATTGCTTCACGTAAGCACATGATTGGTCTTGGTTCTATCGGTCGTTTCATCAAACCAAACTCAGTAGTTGTTGGAACAGGTATCTCAACCGATGAGCTAACTCTGGCTAAGAGCGCTAAGTATGTTTCAGTCAGAGGTCCAGTGACAGCAAGAGTGGTCAAGGAATCAGGCGGCCCAACTGTCGAGAGCTTCGGTGATCCTGGTGTTCTTATCTCTAGAATCTTCCCGGTTGAGAGAAAGACGACTAACGGTCGTGTAGTCCTGATTAGACACTTCACTCACAAGAGCATTCCATTAGTTCTAAACCCCGACATGGATGAACTAGATATCTTCATGTCACACCCAGAGGACATCAAGGTCTTGGTGGAAACACTAAACCAATACGACCGGGTAGTTACATCTGCAATGCACATCTTCATCACCTGTCAGTCTTACGGAATTCCATGCGCACTCATCACTTTCGAAGGATTCGAAGACAGTGTGCACGGTAATGGCATTAAGTATGGTGACTATGCTCAAGGTGTTGGCCTAGCATCTATTAGCCCAACCCCAATCGCATTAAACCTAAGCAAAGTGGATTTCGACAACATCACAACGGATCACAAGATAAGTAATGAGAAACTGGATGAAGTAGAAGCGGCAATCATCAAGGGTCTCAGCTATCTCTAAGCACGAGCGACTACCAACCAAAGGAACCAAATGATTTCAATCTTGCGACAGGTGCTAAAAACATTTGCGTTCCTTTTTCCAAAAGGTAAGCACCGTAACCAAGCTCTAGGGCTTGCACTTATTGCAACTATTGTTCCGTTAACTCAGCTCTTCATCATCCGAATTTTCAGCCACATGATCACAGCAGGCAAGAATCAAGAGCTAAATCATATAATCTTTAACTTCGTAATTTTCTTTGGTCTCTTTGCGCTAACTCACATTGCCACCTACTGGCAGAAGACCTACCGCGTTAAGGTTTTCAATGACGCGCTCACTTCAAAGGAGGGTTGGAAGAGCAAAGTAACCGAGAGCTGGGAATGGGCTCTCGCTTTTGAAACCAACAATCTGCTGCACACCTTTGCCCAGATTGTTGTCCTAGCCGCATACTTCACTTCAGTGAACTGGCAGCTAGGAATCATCAACGGTGTGATGATTGTTATCACACTGCAGTTCATCAAGATTATGTTCAACAAGCAGGTTGCAACTCAAGAAGGTTTTGCTCTTGCTCACAAGAAGAACCAGTCGGTCTCTGCATTCACCAAGGTTGGTTCAAGAATCCGTTCTGCTGAAATTGGATCCCTGATTGCAAATGCATCCTTTATCTTCTCGCTAGCCGCTCTCCTTGCTTTCAGCTACATGGGTAACATCGTTGCAGCTGACGCTGTCATGCTCTTCCTCGGTTTTAGAATGCAGAACAATAACCTAGGTCAGACCAGTGGATCTTTGATGCGTTTCGCCAGAGCTAAAGCCATGAGCGAAGCTCCTAAGAAATACAAAGGTATAAAGCCTGACAAAGACGAAGACGAAATGATGTAGCTCGGAATGAGCAAACCTACCTTCACTTTCGGATACAGCACCCTAGCTAGTCGTCTAGGCAACATCGTTCTACCTGATCTAGCCAATAACCCGAACTGGGATGTTCTAATCACTGTTCAGAGTGGCGATAAGAAACCCCCAACCGTAGAGCAGTTACTCCAATCCCCAACAGGCGACCGAGTAACAACCAGAGCCTTCGCAGGTAAAGGTGTCGCTAAGCTCAGAAACCAGGTGCTCTGCCTAGCAACCGGTGATTACGTAATCTTCGCTGACGACGACATCGTCTTTAACCCAGAGGGCATCGCTAAAGCAATCGAGTACATGGAAGCAAATCCTGCTCTCGCTCTAGTCCTAGGGCAAGCAGTCGATGATTCAGGAAGACTCAGGAAGAACTACCCAGGCTCCCCTGAGAAACTAACCAAACTCAACTCAGCGAGAGCCGCTACCTACGAAATGATTGTCCGCAGGGAACTTGTAACTAAAGCTGGAATTACTTTTGATGAGAACTTTGGAGCTGGGGTTAAGAAGACTTACCTAGGCGATGAATACATCTTTATCTGTGACCTCATCTCCGCAGGGCTTCGCTGCGAATACCTTCCTGTTGTCCTAGCCAACCACCCGACTGTCAGCTCAGGAAGTGGATGGGGAACAAAGAAGGACAGAGTAGCCAGAGCACTGATCTTCGACCGCGCTTTCAGGGGTAACCGAACCCTTCCCTACCTAGTCAGAATCGCTTTCGGCATGAGAAAGATTGGTAAGGGTTTATCTTTCACAGCATTCTTTAAGTTTGTCTTCAAACGCTAATCTTGCCTATCAGGGGTAACAGGTTAGACTTCTAACAATCCAAGCGTTTTGTGCGAAACGCTAGTTTCGAAAGGTATTAGATGTTTCGCAATCGACTTCCAGCGTTGGCTATTGTTCTGGCGTTGCTCGTATCTGTGTTAGTTGGCAGTTCTGCAGAAGCTGCTGCAAAAAAGAACGTTCTGCTCCCAAAACTCCCTGCCATGGTAGGCACCGGTGAAGTTGTTAAAGTAACAGCCGGTAAGTGGAGCCCAACCGCAAAACTCTCCTACCAGTGGCTATTAGATGGCAGGCCAATCAAAGGTGCCACAAAAACTTCATACACAGTTCCTGTAACAGCGATTAACAAGATGTTGAGCATTGTCGAAACAGCTAAGTTCTCTGACGGTAAGTCTATGTACGCTAATTCGCTATCTAGAAAAGTTGGACAACTCGTAATTACCGGAACCGCAACCATTGCATTCAAAGACGCCCAGAAGTCAGCTCTTGTCTTTACTTCCCCCAACTCAACAAATCCGGCTGTTGTGAAGAAGATCTCTTGGTTTGCTGGTGAATCCTTCGTCGAAGGTGAAAGCACCGCAGAACTTGCAGTTGATAAGAGATTTGAGTCGCTGAATGTTTATGCTTCAGCAACATACTCACTAACCGGTTACCTACCAATCACACTTAGCTCAAACAGCGTTGGCTTCAACGCTCCAGGCGTTACCGCGAACACGCTCATCTGGTCTGATGAATTCGATGACGAGCTCGGTTCCTCACCAAATTCAACTGACTGGCATGATGTCACAGGTAATGGTCGTAACTTCAATGATCCAAACACTCCGGTGGCTACCGGGTGGGGAAACCTAGAACGCCAGTACTACCTCCCTGGGGCAGCCGTGGTAGCGCAGTCGAATACAGCCACTGACGGCAAAGCGCTAAAGTTCACAGCAACTAACCAGAGCACGAATCCACACGCGCAAGGTCCTTTTGACTGCTGGTACTCATACAACTGGAAGGGTGAGCGTTATAACCCTCGAAAGAATTGTGAGTGGGTCAGCGGAAAAATTACGACCGAAGACAAGATCGGTTTCCTATACGGTCGCCTTGAAGCTCGCATCAAAACAACCGGAACAGCCGGCACTTGGTCTGCATTCTGGATGCTAGGTCAGGACTACCAGAGAGTTGGCTGGCCTGCTTGTGGAGAAATTGACATCCACGAAGGTAACGGAGCTATCCCTAAGACCAACTGGGGAACAATTCATGGCTATAACTACTGGCCGGGTGGACAGGTCAACAAGCAAACAAGCATCCTTGAGGACTGGCACGTTTATGCGCTGGACTGGAAACCAAACTACATAGCCTTCTCAGTTGATGGTGAAATCTACAAAACAATCACCCACACTGACTTGAAAACTGCTCCTTGGAATTTGGATCTGACCAAGAATGCTTGGGAATTCAACAAGCCTCAGTTTGCAATTTTGAACCTAGCAATCGGTGGAAAGATTATCGGTAACAACAACCTTCCGGTTCGTGTGAGCGACATCAACACCGACACAAAGACCATGGAAGTGGACTACATCAGGTATTCAAGCCTCGATGGTTATGGCACAATAATCCGCTACTAGATAGGCACTCAATGAAACTTCGTGTTATTGCTGCGTTACTGCTCTCTAGCTTCCTACTTGGAACTGCTCAAGCAAATGCAATCACTGCTGTCCCTAAGGCAACTCGTGTCGTTGTTTCAACTACCAGCACAACAGCTAGAGTTTCTTGGCCAGCATTTGCTAAATCTAAAGTCACTGCAATCAAAGTAGTAGCGACTGCCGGTTCATCAAAAACAACTAAGTCTCTAGCAAACACAGCCACCAGCCATGTTTTCACTAACCTAAAGTCAAGCACTCTATACACATTCTCGGTTACTGCGTTCTTCGGCTCTAAAGCTGGAGCTGCTGTCACATACAAGCTGAGAACTAAAGCAAAGCCTTCTCTGCTATACAACTCAATCTTCTTTGGAGCTCCTGAAGACATGGTTGTTGGCGATGGAGATCAGCAACTCTTTGCTCTACCTAATGGTGGAGAAACAACTTTCTCAACTACTACACCAACTAAGTGCAGCATCATCGACAACATGTTCCTTCGCCCACTTGCCATGGGTGAATGTGTTGTTGTGGCTTCAAACCCAGGCGATGCTTACTACAAAGCTGCGGATCCCATCTCACACAGTGTGACTATCACTGCTCCAATAGCATCACTAAACAAGACTCTTCTTTGGGAAGACGACTTCGATGGCGCTGCTGGAACAGGCCCTAACTCAGCTAACTGGGATGTATCAACTGGTGATGGTTGTGGAACTGCAGCTGGCTGTGGTTGGGGTAATGGCGAATCCCAATCTTATGCGGCTTGTGCCAACAAGCACGATGGTAGCGGTGGTTTGGTTATCACCTCATCGACAACAACAGGAGATCCGAACTGCAAGAGCAATAAGAAGTGGACCAGCGGTAAGTTCACCAGCTTTGGAAAGAAGCACTTTACCTACGGATACTTCGAAGCCAGACTAAAGATGCCATCCGGTGGTGGCACCTGGCCAGCATTCTGGACTCTAGGAACAAACATCAACTCAGTTCCATGGCCAGCCTGTGGTGAGTTAGACATCATGGAGTATGCCGGTAACGTTCCGCTTAGAACTACATCTGCTGCGCACTATGCAAACTCAAGTGGTTCTCACGAATACAAGAGCGGCGCAATCGTGAACAACACAGAGCTCTCTGAGGAATATCACACCTACGGAATGCTCTGGTTGCCTACTGAAGTTACCTTTGTCTTTGACGGCAGACCAGTTCTAATCTTGAAGAAGTCAGACACCGGACTTTCACGTTGGCCTTTTGGACCTAACGCTCAGGGTGTCCACCCGAAGATGTATTTGATCTTCAACCTAGCTATGGGTGGTAACTACGGTGGAGCAATTGATAACAGTCTTCAGAAAGCAACTTTCCACATTGACTACGCTCGCTATTACAGCGTCGATGGTTTTGGTGCCGTCCCGACTAACTAGGGTTCACTTTGGTAGCTTCACCCTTACGGGCATCATCGTCTTCAACCTGAAGCATTGCTGTCCAGACATCATGTAGTGCTGCGACGAACTGGTAACCTCTCGTCTGAGAAACCTTGGTCTTGAAGTTGTGATAATCAATATCCAATGACTCTTCTGCTACCCAGTTAGCAAAGACATCAGGCCTGACAAAGGCACGATACGGGTAATCTCCATCAGGGGACTTAGCAATCTCTGCATCAGCAAACTCTGCTAGACCGGTTAGAGATTCACGATCTCTAGCTCTGACTGTAATGAAGTCAGGGTATTCCTTCTTACGAACTGCACTGACGAAACCATTCTTAGTAAAAATCCACATAGCTATCTCCTCTTTTCAAGATAGATAACTAGTAAATAGAGAAAATTATTCTCCAAGCAATTAGTTCTGTGGGAAACCTAGGTTGATACCACCGTGGCTAGGGTCTAACCATCGACTGGTAACAGTCTTTTCTCTAGTAAAGAAGTGAACACCTTGGAGACCATGAGCCTTGGTGTCGCCAAACAATGAGCTCTTGAAACCACCGAAAGAGTAGTAAGAAACTGGGACTGGAATGGGAACGTTGATTCCAATCATTCCAACCTCAACCTCATTCTGGAATCTTCTGGCTGCACCACCGTCATTAGTAAAGATCGCAGTGCCATTACCGTAACGACCATCGTTGATAATCTTCAAACCTTCTTGGTATGACTGCACACGAACTACAGATAGCACCGGACCAAAGATCTCATCCTGGTAGACCTTTGAACTTGTTGAGACATTGTCAATAAGGGTTGGTCCTAACCAAAAACCTGAACTATCGCCATCAACTTCGATCCCTCTACCGTCAACAACAACTGTTGCCTTATCAGCAATAGCGATATCGATATACCCTGAGACTTTGTCTCGATGTTCAGCGGTAATCAGTGGACCCATGTCACAGTTTCTTCTGCCATCACCGACCTTTAGATCTTTCATTCGAGAAGCAATCTTTGCAACTAGTTCATCAGCAATAGGTTCAACTGCAACAACAACCGAGATTGCCATGCAACGCTCACCGGCTGAACCAAAGCCAGCATTGATTGCAGAGTCTGCCACTAGATCCAAGTCAGCATCAGGTAATACAAGCATGTGGTTCTTAGCCCCACCTAGAGCCTGAACTCTCTTGCCATGTGCTGTTCCACTCTCGTAGACATATTGAGCAATAGGTGTTGAACCAACAAAGCTAATGGCCTGGACATCATGGTGCTTTAGAAGTGAATCAACAGCGACCTTATCGCCCTGGAGCACATTGAATACTCCATCAGGAAGGCCCGCGTCCTTTAGCTTCTCCGCAATCCAGATCGCAGCTGATGGGTTCTTCTCTGAAGGCTTTAGAACCACAGTGTTACCTGCAGCAATAGCAATCGGGAAGAACCACATTGGCACCATGGCTGGGAAGTTAAAAGGGCTGATGATTCCAACTACACCCAAGGGTTGCTTGATTGAATAAACGTCAATCGAAGTTGAAACTGATTCGCTGTATGAACCCTTGAGGAGATTAGCCATCCCTGTTGCAAACTCAACTACCTCTAACCCTCTTGTTACTTCACCCAAAGCATCAGGTAGGGTCTTACCGTGCTCTTCGGTAACTATTGCTGCAAGTTCTTCTTTCTTAGAGTTCAAGATCTCTCTGAAGTTGAACATTATCTGCTGACGCTTAGTAAGCGAAGTGTCACGCCAAGAAGGGAATGCATCATTAGCTGCCTTGATTGCAGCATTAGCATCAAGTTCTTCAGCCAAGGCAACTTCACGAACAGCAACACCTAAAGCTGGGTCAAAGACTTTGCCAACACGATTACTTGAGTTATCAACTAGCTTGCCGTTGATGAAGTGCATGACTTTAGTCATGGGATTCCTTAGTTTGTAATTGTTTTACCTAGAGCCAAAACTGTAAATCCGGCTCTCTGCCACTTAGCAACATCTAGAACATTGCGACCATCAATAATCAACTTATTTGCAACTGAAACAGTTGTTGGATCTAACTCTCGATACTCTTTCCACTCAGTTGCTAGAACAACTGCGTCAGCTGAATCAAATGCTTTGTGTAGATGTTGTTCAACCGGTAGCTTTGGGTGCTTCAAGCTAACGCCGTGCAGAGCAACAGGATCATGAACGACAACATTTGCTCCTGCTGCTTGAGCTAGTAGAGCAATAGCAAGCGCAGGTGAATCTCTAACATCATCACTATCTGGCTTGAAAGCAGCGCCGAGAATAAGAACTTTCTTATCCTTCAAAGTACCCAGTTCCTGGGTTAGCAGGTGAATAACACGATCTCTTCTACGAAGGTTGATGTTGTCAATCTCTTTTAGATAGGCAACAGATTGGCCAACACCTAGTTCTTCAGCACGAGCCATGAGTGCTCTGATGTCCTTCGGTAAACAACCACCACCGAATCCAACACCGTTACGTAGGAACTTATTACCGATTCTCTCGTCATAACCAATAGCTGTTGCTAGCTGGCTAGCATCAGCTCCAGAGACTTCAGCGATCTCAGCCATTGCGTTAATGAATGAGATCTTGGTGGCTAGGAAAGCATTAGCGGCAGCCTTGACTAGTTCTGCTGTTGCGAGGTCAGTAACGAGGAATGGAATTCCACTTGCAATCATTGGAGCAAATACTGCTCTAAGTAGTTCTTCAGATCGAGGATTGGTAACACCAACAACCAAACGATCTGGTCTGAGTGAATCCTCTAGCGCTGTTCCTTCTCTTAGGAACTCTGGGTTCCAAGCAAGGTTAGGTGAACTGAATCCTGTTGTCTCTGCTAACAGCTCAGTCAATCTAACTGCAGTTCCAACTGGAACTGTTGACTTACCTGCTACCAGAGCATCTTCACGAAGATAAGGGGCTAGGCCCTTAATCGCTGACTCTAGATAAGATGTGTCGGCTGCAAGAGATCCTGGTGTTTGAGGCGTGCCAACACAGATGAAGTGAATGTCAGCTTCTCTTGAACTCTCATCGTGCTGTGCCTTGAACTCAATGCGACCTAGAGCAATCTGCTCAGCTAGAGCCTCATCTAGACCTGGCTCAAAGAAGCCCGCCTTACCCTGAGAAAGAGATTCAAGCTTCTGCTGATTAGGTTCAATACCAATTACCTGGTGGCCAACCTTAGCCATTGCAACAGCATGGGTTGCACCTAGGTATCCCAACCCAATAACAGTGATTTTCATGGCCATGGGGCAAGTCTATCTAGCGGAGATTAACAACTCAGTCGGTGACG
>Ga0214921_10007250_pt1 | contig 14851 bp, 16 predicted proteins | sample LL1505_MetaG_FD_177992 | JGI IMG/M metagenome (GOLD analysis project Ga0214921, IMG submission 177992) | Freshwater microbial communities from Lake Lanier, Atlanta, Georgia, United States - LL-1505 | ecosystem: Environmental > Aquatic > Freshwater > Lake | place: USA: Georgia | collected... | reverse complement strand
TTTTATATTTACTGTATTTTCTGTAGTTTTTGAAGCTTTTTGGGTTCTTGAAGCTTTTTGGGTTTTTGAAGCTTTTTGGTTTCTTGAAGAATCTTTTTTAGTATTTTTGACCCAAAAATCTTTATTAGTATTTTTGAACCCAAAAGCTTTATTAGTATTTTCGGTAGTATTTTCGGTAGTATTGTTGTTTTTTTTTGGGTTTTCACCTTTATTATTTGACATATATTATATAAATATAATATAAATATTATTTAAAAATTATAATTTTTATATAATATTATTCTAAACTTTTGGATATTTAAAAAAATTATTAATTCTTCCGCAGATAACTAATATTTCGACAAAAGCGGTGGAGCACTTGCACTCGGTTTTACTGTTTTTTTAGTATGTTCTTTCATTAAATTTAATACATTTTCTTTCAATCTATCTCGCATTTCTGCATATTCATTCAAATTTTTAATATTTTCATCTGTCGCCTTAATATTTAAAAATGACTTAAAATCAGCATAGGGTTCGCTAATATATTTACTATAAAATACAAATAATCCAATCAGTATTATTGTTGATACAAACCAATTTAATGAGTTTTTAAATAATGAATAAAATATAATTATAAAAAGAATTAGGAAAAAATATTTTGTTTTATTAGGTGTTGGTTCTTTTTGCATAAAATATGTAGAACCATAAGATAATTTATCAACTGGTATAAAATTAAGAAAATTAAAGAATGATGTAAATTTGGATTCCCCACTTTTAAATAATAATTTATCTGTTTGAATTTCATTATTTTCAAATAAATCTTCATCTTGTTCTCTTTTCATTTTATTTCTCATTTTTACTGCATTAAGAAAATATCCAATTTTCCCAGAAAATATATATGCAAACGCACAAAATAATGATAATAATGGCCCAATAAACATCTGTATTGCTCCAAAAATAGAAACAATTACTTTTTGATACCAATATAATTTTTTATCATCTAATAAATATACTTTGCATTCTGGAATATCAGAATATTGTTGTGGATTTTCAATAATTCCACCTTTTAATACATTAAATAGTGAACTTCCAAATGATAATAATTTATAATATTTTGCGTTATCAAAATTATTATCTTCTATAAAAAATTTGTTTTGATTTGCATAATCATCTAATGATGAATGAAATATAGAAACTAATTTTATTCTCCAATCAAATATTTTTCCAAATGGAAAAAACATTGGAATATAATTCATAAAAAGCCCTGGGATATATTTATTTGAAATATAAGACATTGTTAAAAATAAAATAATAACCATACTAAAAAATTTTAAAAATGTTGAAAAATAAGACATTATTTTATTCGAATCATCATTCATACCTATTTTCTTATTTTGGTCTTCATATTCTGTATTAGTGTTATTTTCCATTATATATTTATAAATTAGTATAGATAATATATCTTGTTATAAAAACTAAGAAATATATTTTCTTACAAAATAGCATCAATTTTGAATACATGAATTGTTGTAGTCTACTTATCCTTATACATACGTCAAATCAATATCATAAAAAATTGACTCCTCATAATAATAAATCTCCTAAATTTGGGATTCATATTTTGAATTGCATGGAATCGTTTATTCAATATTTGATACCATAAAAAAGCATCTCCATCATATTCATATACAAAGTTGTTGCAGTTGTTGCAGTTGTTGCAGTTGTTGCAGTTGTATTATTTCTAATAAATAAATATAAACGCTATATTTTATATCAATTTATTATGGTAAGTATGGATATATGAGGAAAAAGAAAGTTGAAAAATTTGCAATTAAGCTTTTTATAGAAAGTTTGTCTCATTTTTCTTTTCGGTCGGTGTAATAAATAGGGCTCGGGTTTTGGGGGTTAGCACCTTTTGCCACGGGGTGGCGAAAAGGGGCTTTTTGGGGGTTAGCACCTTTTGCCACGGAACAGATAAAAAGACTACGTCTTTTTATCTCTTGAGTCTTAAAAACTTTGTTTTTAAGACTGAACGGCGAAAAGGGGCTTTTTGGGGGTTAGCACCTTTTGCTTTATTGACCCACGATAGTGGGTCAAAAAGAGAAAAGGGGTTACATGAAGTTTGGACCAGCTGGGAAGCCAACAAGGTTAGCACCAAGACCAGCACCAAGACCGAATTTGAGTGAATTATTTACTTGAGGTGCATATAATCCCAAAATAGCCATAACTGCTGCAGCAGTAAAACCAATTAGAACTACATAATCCCATGACACGTTCATATTTTTAGTTCGAGCAATTAAAAAAGCAGCTAAACCAACAGCAAAACCCTGTATAAGAAAAGAAGCTATTTTATAAATAACAGTTCCAATTTGAAAACCATCTTTACGATATTGATTATCAGCCATTCTATATATTTTAAGTAAGAAAAAAAAAGAATTAGAAATATTATATCCTAAATTATTTCGTTTGTATTTAAAAAAAAGTATATATATATTTTTAAATGAGTTCAAAAGAGATTGTCGAAGATTTTTTGGAGGTTGATCAACCAATTTCAGGGCAAAATTTTGTTTGCCTATCTTTTATTTCACCGGAAAAGATTATTAAAAAGCGTGAAGCAGTATTAGTCAAAGAATTTGCTAAATTTTTTCTGAAAGATTTAAAAAATGAGAAAGATCCATCTAAATTGGATCCAGAAAAACTAACTCCAGAATTTATAGATACCCTAAATGTTAATGATAAATTTGAGGATTTCTTATATGCACATGAAGAAGAATTAACTAAAAAATATAATGATGAAAATGACTTTCAGACTTCTATTCGTGGATTAAAGATTAGAGGTGTATATGAATCGCGTAAAGAAGCAGAGGTTCGTGCCAAAGTTCTTCAGCGCAGAGACCCAAACTTCCACGTGTTTGTAGGTCAAGTTGGATATTGGCTTCCTTGGGATCCAAATCCAGACAATATTGGTGAGCAGGAGTATGCGAATGATCAGCTAAATACTCTCATGAAAAAATATCAGGAAAATCGCTCATATCGCGATGAAATTTATGCAACTGAAACCGAAGATCGAAAAAAGAAGGCTCGTGAGGAGAATCAAAAGAGAAAATTTTATCAGCAAAAAACAGATGAAGATTTAAAAGAAGCAGATGAAAAGATTAAGGAATTGCGCGATATTGTTGATGAAAAAGACCAACTTTTTGCAAAAATGAGTGAAGAAGAGAAACCGGCATCATTAATGGCTGGATTGAATGATGCACAACATGCAGATCCTTGGATGGCAAGAAAATCGGCTGTTTCTGATGGAAAAAATTTTGAAGCAGGTTCTGCAAAAGAAGAGCCAACTCCCGAAGAGAAGGAAGGAATCTTAAAAAGTATTTTAAAAAATATTTTCTAAATTATATACATTATGAGATCGATTGTTATACTTTTTTTATTAATTGGGATATGTTTAGTTGTAGTAGGATATGTTCAATCAAATCAATCATGTCCACCGCCAGTTGTTGAATTTAAGTATGTTCCACAAACATTTGAACAAGAACAGAATTTACCTACACCATTATTATCAGTTTTTGGTTCAATGTTTAATGAAGATAGTGCATGGGACCAAACGCAAGGATATGCTGATAAAACATCTGCTCGCAAAATGAACGAAAAAAATAATTAATATATATATTTATAATAATAAATGAAATTTATTCTTATAACTTGGAATATCGCCGGACTCCCATATTTTTTTAATTTTTCGGGGACACCCGTTGAAAAAGGAGAACAAATATTTGAAAAAATAGATGAATACCTTAGCAAAACAGACAAATTAGTGGTTATACATTTGCAAGAATTATTTGATTCAAAATTGTCAGAAAAAATAATTAAATTATGTAAAAGTAAATCTTATAATAATATTTATCCTTCGCAAAAATCAAATCGTTTTTTTGGATTAAATAGTGGATTAATGACAATATCAAATATGCCAATTGAATCACATAATTTTATTGCATATACAGAATCATATGGAGAAGATAGTTTCGCAAATAAGGGTATATTATCAATAAAAATTAATGATATTTGGTTTATTAATACTCATTTACAAAATGATATGGTTATGATTGGATTAAAAAAAACTGCTAAAATTTCACTTTTACATCAAATAAACCAATTTAAAGATTTTTATAATGTAATCAATGATAATAATAATAAAAGTTTAGTAGCAGGAGACTTTAATATAAGTATAAAAGAACTTGTAAAAAAAATAGATATTGAACATTTTTGGGAATCTAATGAAGCAACGATTCATCACAGTAAACCAGATTTGATATTTGCTAATTTTTTACCTAAAAAATCAGATGTTGAAATTGTTTATCATGATAATTTAAGTGATCATAAAATGGTTTTATTATCAGGGTTATTATAATTTTTGACGACACTCCCAAACATTGCCCCCTATTGTGGTAATGCTAAGATCAGCGAAAGGCAGCCTTGATGATTCACACAGTTGACTGCTCTGTGGTCAATCGTTTGCAGAAGATTTGTAAATTGTGCAATCCTAGGAAACTGAAGCTCGTGAATCACTTTTTTGCGCAAACCGCGTAGTTTTTTTAACATCTCATCTTCCAAGCAGTCGGACCCGTCTTGGATCTCGCCGCACGATACATGTATTATGGGTTTACCATCAGACCTTGTCACAACTTTAAAATTGTGACTGTCGATGTATGCAGTGATCTGCTGATTGGTCGCTATCCGTAGTTTGCCCATGCTCAACATCCGGTTTATGTTGATAACAATGAAGCACTTGATTTGTTCGGGTGTCATGAATTGCAACAGTGGATTCCCACTCCAAGCCCGACGAACTCCCCGATTCAACCTCTTTTCAATCACAAAAAATTGATTACTCGACAAATCTCTGGTCAATCCATTAATTTCTGATTGTTTTAACAGAACTAGTTGAACTTTCGGCTGCGGCTGCGGCTGCATAATACTTTCCTAACTAACTCTTATATATTCATAATTTTGAACCCATCAATTTTTTGTTTTATATTCACAATATGCATAACTCATAAAGAAAAATGCAGCAACACCGCATAATATACCCCAGTGATATCTATTTTTCATAAACCGGTAAACATCTAGCCATTCTTTTACTTGTTTTTGATTTTTAGTGTAATCTAACATCCAAGCCGGTTTGGGATATAGACTATAATACATATAATTTACAAAAAATAGGATTGCAGTGAAAAGAAGGGCACAACCATAATTATTAAAATAAATAGAAATATACCAGCATATTATTAATGCAATAACAAATCCAAGAACTAAACCTTGAAGCCATAAATTAAATCGAAATTCAACAATTGATTTATATATATCTAATTGTTTTTTATCCAATGTTTTCACAAATTCTTGTTGTTCAATATTTCGAGAACTAAGTATACAAAAGATCATACCAACTAATAAAGAAAACCCAATAAATCCATAACCTGAATAATTCATATAATTATAAATAATATTATTTTTCACTCAAATAAATCCCAAATATCTTGTCCTTTCTTACGTGGCCAATAAAAATTACCAATATATTTTGTTCCTTTGCCACCCATATGATGCCCTCCTTTTTTCCCTAATTTTTGAGCCATTGCTCCTAAATTATATTTTGGTTGATATCCAGTATGTTTTTCAGATAGAAAAATTTTATATGCATTTGTAGTATATTCCCATCCCCATAAAACTGCAAAATCAACGCGATTACCAGATTTCTCTGCATTTGTAATCATCTGCCTTGCAACCATTTTATATAATGCTGGATCATTAAAATTTAAAACGGCTACATTATGTCCCTGAAATTTTTGGTATGATGCATTCTTCGCAATTTGATCCTTCAAATTATTTACTAATTCATCGTAATAATGACCAACCATTAACATAAAATTTTTATCTATATTTTCAATTTGATTGTTTAATTTAGCAAATGCATCAACATTCGTAAATTTTTTTATATATGGACTATGTGTAATGCGAAAACTAATGTAGGATTTGAATGCGCGATCATAGAACAAGAATGGAAGATGAAGTTTGCGATCATCATTATCAATGTATTGAACAATAATTGGGGCAGGTTCTTTTGGAAAAAAGAATTTCCAAGTATATGCAACCGCACTATGTTTATCGTCGCCAATAAACCAATTTCCTTTCAGTATTGCGATTGTATCCAATTCTTTTAATTCTCTTTCGGTCCGTATATGATCATCTATCATATACATACTTTTCGCACTTTTTGCAATTGTTTCTAAATTTTGTAAACTATATGCAATATCACAAATAATTACATTTCGCCCAGTTATAAAATCCATTTTTTTCTCTAAATGCCAATCTGGTCGATTCCCACTTGCTGGACTAAGAGGTACAAATGTTATTTTATCAGTTGCATTGCCAATACTAACTAAATATTTATAAAAAACCCATGCGCAAAAAAGTCCATCATCATTATTTTGATTATAAATACAACAATCAATTAGTTTCTTATCTTTTTCTGCGATTGATTTTGAAAATTTTTCAATTTCTGGAAAAGATTTTTGATAATTTGCTTCATTTTTATATGCAGATTTACTAAGCTCTGATACTTTTGAATCTTTATTTTCAAATAATTTACATTCTTTTAAACAATTACTAATAGTTGTATTCATATTTTTTCGTTTGTTTCGGATACCTGTATTACTGTTAGTATTACTACCGGTATTACTTCCGGTATTACCAGTCGTATTACTACCAGATATATTACTGTTTGTATTCTTATTTGGCATTTATATATAATGAGACTATTTTTGTTATTTTTGTTATTTTATAGAATAACAAAAATCTATATATAATTTAGATGATTTTACTAAATTGTGCTTTCAATAAAAAAATAGGGAAAGTTCCAATGTATGAAACTTTTGGTGTTATTACAGGACCTACAATATACAGAGGACTTGGTGGTGCAATTGCATCATTATTTATCTTATTTATTGTAATACTCGCTATTGTAATCGCAGTACGATGCAATCCAAATAATCAATTAGTTTATGGATTAATTGCATTGTTATTCTCCGAAATTTATATAATCCAATTTTTTATACGAAAATATATAATTAAAGAGAAAAACTATTGCGTTGGAATCATGTAGCCCCTTTTCTCTCTAATGACACGCAAGTGTCATTAGAGCAAAAGGTGCTACCCCCCAAAAAGCCCCTTTTCTCTCTAATGACACGCAAGTGTCATTAGAGCAAAAGGTGCTAACCCCCAAAAAACCCCTTTTCTCTCTAATGACACGCAAGTGTCATTAGAGCAAAAGGTGCTACCCCCAAAAAGCCCCTTTTCGCCACTCCGTGGCAAAAGGTGCTAACCCCCAAAACGATGCCATTTTGGGGCTAAAAATATGAGATAAGGATGGCTGGATATTATTGATAAAAAGATTATGTCTTTTTATATATTTGGATGATATAATTTTATTATTTCATCTGAACCCAGAGTTTCTCTAATTAGAATCTGATAAAAGATATATTATAAAATAATTTATTTTATAATAAAATAAAAACATAAAGTAAAATTGTACAATTCCATAATATTATTATAATTTGATGCATATATATCGTACTGCTATTTTATTAATAATCACAGTGTATTGTACAGTATACCATAATTATTAATGGTATTATTTGTAGTATATTGCATCATACTATTATTACCACTGATAATATATAAAAAACAAGTTTTTTATAAAAATAAAAATATTTATACAAATTGTATTCCAAAAATTTCCCCATTACCATGCATATACCATGGAAAAATCCGATTTTAACGATTTCAAAAAGTCATCCATCATTTATCCTAATTAGTGTATAATTATTTCCCTTTTTGAATTATTGTTCATTACCATAATTTTTATTTATATACCATAAATAATCTAGATTTATTATTTTTTTAGAAGCTCGATGGTAATACAGTACCATCGAGATATATGCTTCGATTCTGCAAATCAATACTTCTATTACCATAATTTTTTTTATTATCATAAAATGATGCATCGATATTTTTTATTATCACCATAATTATGGTAATAATGATTTAAACAGAGTGTTTTGCGAATGACTTTTATTTTACATTACCATAAAATGCAAAAAATTTAGCTATATATGTAGAAGCTCGATGGTATTGTTATTACCATAAAATGCCAAAAAATATTATAACTTCGGCCATCTAATTATTTTTTATTACCAAAAAAAACATTTTTTAACATTTTTTATTTTTCTTGTGATATTGTTATTATCAGAATTGTCTAGCTTCGGAATTATGACTGGTAATAACGATTGTAATTGTGACTACTGTCTTTTTTTTTACTGTTTGTTTTTTATTTTATTTTTTATTTTTTTATTTTTAATCAATTGTCGTTGATATATCACAATACCAAAAAAAAATCGTAATAAAAGTTACAAAAAATGCCTTATTACCGCCTTTATGGTATTTGCTCATTTTTTTTTAACACGAAAAATGAAGATTATGAAAAATTAAACCCATTTTTTTTTATTGTATTTTATATATTTTATTATTATTTTATTGATATAATATTGATAATAAATAATAATAAATAATAAAATAATAATAATATTGATACCCTTGCTCTTGGAATACTGAAAAAAATAAAATATTTCGTACTCTATGCTGAGCAAAAAAAAATATTTTTTTTTATATAGTGGAATATATTCTCTAAACCCAGCACCTCTCTGAAATAACATTAATTTGAAAATCTGATATTATATTCATGGTACAAATTATGGTATGCCGATATTATATTAATTAAAAAATGAATACCATAATTAGGTAATAAATGTTTTAGAAAATAAAAAAACCATTCTAATAATATTTGAATAATAAGCATAAATATATACATTGATATATACAAATGCGTATTAATAATCATCAATATTTATCGATATATAATGATATATATTTATATATTATTATATATAAACATAAAATAAATGAGAGAAATGAGAGAAATGAACCGTTGTTGCAAGTATACCATAAAAAATGCATTTTTTATAAGTATATAATAATAATAACACCATATATGATTATCACTTCATAAAATAATATAAAATCAGATACCATGACCAAAAAAATGCATTTTTTTTTGATTTTTTTTTCTTCAAAAAACCCTCCATTCGGCTTCTAAAATAAAAATTAAAAAAAATGTTTTTCACCGTATGAAATAATATCATTATAATGATACTCTATTACCAATAATTGCACTGAATATATTTAAAAAAATGGTATTATGGTATGAAGCTGAGTTTTTTCACTATGTAAAAACTTCTCATTATTGTGGTATCATATTTTTGCATATTATGGTAATAACATTCTAAGTTTTTATTATAAAAAAAGTATATTTTTTTATAAATTATTTTGACATTTTTGACATTTTCTCATAATTTTTATTAAAATGTAATAATATTTTTAATAATGTTTTAAATAATATTTCATAATTTTTAATATTTTTATATTTAATAATTGCAAGCTTAATTTTATTTTCCATTATTAATACTTGTTGGTTTAATTTTGGCATCTTTATATCACAATAATTATTTAGACATACTCTTGTTTTTTTACTAAAAAACTTTTTAGCTAATAGTTTATAAACATCAAATAATTCTTTAATTAATTTATCCGGAATTTTTTTCATTTCAGTTAATTTTATATTAATTTTATTTATTATTTTACAAAATTTAAATAAAAAAAACAAACAATCATTTAAACATTTATATTTTATTCCACAAATTAATAATTTATTCATCTTATTATATTATTTTCTATTATTTTTTTTTCCATTTGTGATAAATCTAAATAGTTTTTAAATCTATCTAATACATTATCTTTTTTTAAAAAATCTAAATTTTTATCTAATTTATTATTTATCTTTTCATAATTAAAAAATTTCTCAATATTTAATTGAGTAAATATTTCGACATTAATATCATCTAATTTTAAAAATCCTTTTAATAATTGTTTATCAATTGTATATTTTGTCTCTTCTTTATTTAATTTTAATAATTTTTTACCAATAAAAAACCATAAAATATCTTCTGTATTATTCTTCCATTCATTACCAAATATTTTAACAACTAATTCTTTAAAAACTTTTACTTCATTATTATCAATCATTTTTTCAATAAATAATAAATATTTTTGATATATTTTTTTATCTCCAGCTATTTTTAACATAAACGCAAAATCCCAACTATATTTATTTATTTGAGGTATTGTTGGTTTTGTTATTTTACCATACATCATATAAACAATATCACTATCCTTATTTTTATTAAATAATTCATCAACAACTGCGACTAATACATCATATGCTCGATAAGATTTTAGTTTAATACTATTGATGCCATAAATATTCTCAATTTTTTTAATAAATAATGGACTAACTTCATATTTCCACCCATGAAGCATTATTTTTTGCAATGTATTTATCCATTCTTTATCTTCATATACAAAATCTTTAACAGTTGTAGTCATACTATTTGCCGCAATTAGTATAATAATTTGAAGTAATGATAGTAGATTAGCAGTTGGGAAATGATCAAAAATACGTATTTCCATACCATTTGGTATTTTCATTGGTGCTCCTGATATACGATCTCTTGGATTATTCGGATCAGTTGGTCCAAATGTCCGAATATTACTACTAAAAGATGAAACAGCCTGTAATTCTTTTAATTTTGGGTTTGGCTCAATACATTCGTCTACAATATCTGACTCATTAAACTCAAAGTCTTTTCTCCAATGAGGTAGTACATTTGCATATCTACCAACACCTGTTGTTTTTTTTCGCATATCTGATCCCGCAAAATTTCCCCAACCAACTCGTGCTACTCTAAAACTACCGCGAATTCTTTTTTTAGTTGTTCCTAGAGCATCTTGATCACTTGAAAAATACGCAGCTAAAAGTAGTGGTTCAATCCATTGAAACATTGCACCAAAATTATAGTGCATATTTCTAAATTTTTCTTCGTCGTTTCCTTCAAACGGAAGAGTAATGGTATAATGAAAACTACCACAATAATCTTTATAATGTTTTTTATCTAGCTCATAATTTATTCCATTATAATCTTTTCGAATTCTTATATTTGAACACATCCCAAATGGATATTGAATTAACAAAAAATTTTTGTCAATAAAATTATTAACAATTGGATCTTTTCTCATTATTTTTTCAAAACGATATTCTTTCTCTTTTAATTCATTATAATAATTTGTAATATTTCTGGGATTCGATAAATCTGAAAATGGTTTTTCAGTAATAAACTCCGGCATTGCAATCGGTGTTTTCTCTAAAATTGTTTTTCCATGACATGTTCGCCCCGTTTTTTCATAATCTAATTTAGTTAATAAATAACGGTCCGATTCAGTAATTAATTTGGACTCATTTAAAAGTCTCACAAGCGGTTCTAATGAATTAAAAAGGACGACTTCATTTAAAGGATATTTTTTATTTGTATTCTCATTAATTGGTACATAAAAATATTGTACTTCATGTTCTAATCCCATTCCCCATTTCATATTTTTCAGTTTTTTTTCTCTTGCTGAATATTTTTTAGATGCACTTAAAATTTTAGTAATTGGAACACCTAAATTTCTATTTCTATTATTTCTATCTTCAAACTCAAAATTATTTAACTCTGAGTTTACACGCCCACCTTTCTTATTTCTCATTAAAATAAGAAAGATAAATATTTTATGTAGTTTTTTTAACCTGAAATTGTGACAATTTTTTCTTTTTTGATATACTATTATAATTTTCCATAAATTTTGAATTTCCTTCTTCGTCATCTTCATCGCTGTCATATGTCATACGACTTGCCTGTTGCCATAAAATATCAGCCCCTAATTTAAATTCTGGGTGTGGTTCTGCTTTATACCAAAAAACTTGATCTTCTAATCTATTTGATTTTGCATTATTATTTATTACTAAACATTCAAAATTTTCAGTACATTGATCCATAACATTGCAGAAAAATTCATATGAAGGAAACATCCCGCAATATTGCTCAAATAATTTTCTTCGATTATTATGATAAGATTCTCTTAATACAAAAACATAGTCGACATTTGTGCGTAAATTTGGTGGAATACCTAGTGCGTATTGCATTGTTATGATAAAAAAAGCTTTAAAATGGCGGCCATTCATAAATAAGGAACGAACATTTTTGTCCTTTACCCAAGAGTTGTCATATAAGCAGTCGTCTAAGATCAAAAATGCTCTTGGATCCACATCTTGATATTCTGGATCGCCCATAACTTTTTTATTCACTAATTTTTTCTGTCTTTTGCAAAAATTATCAATAACACTTGGAGTATATTCATCATGAATAAAAATCGGTGGTATTGTTTTACTATAAAACTGATTTGAACCTTCGGTTCCACTGATTACGGTTCCAACTGGTAAATCTTTATGATGCCATAATAAATCTTTCACTAGAAATGATTTACCTGTTTCTCGTTTACCTATAAAAACTACTACTTTATCATCTTTAATTGATGTCATATCAAATTTTTTTAATTTTAAATTCATATAATAATATATATATTAATTTTAGCCTAAATATATAATAAAATTATATTATATAATTATATTATATATAATTATATATAATTTTATATAATGTGTTTGTGATATTGGTTTTTTATTGTATAAATTATTTTTACTTTTTTTGATTTTAATTTAAATTTTTTTATAATACTACCAATCAGGCATATCAGCATGACAGCGTTTTAATCCCTTTACTTTTTCAATCATAGATGGTTTAATTACAGAACCACCTTCTTTTATCTCACTAATATTATTTTCTCCTCCACCTCCACCTCCACCTTTCTGTTCTGATTTATAAAATAAAAGCCAAATTAATGGTGTTGATACAATAAAACCAGCTAGAAATAATTTAAAATATACACTAAACCCATTTTTTTCTTCTTTTTTCTTAAATAATTTATCATGGATGAAAAGAAGAATACATAATAATACTCCGACTAAAACTCCAAAAACAATTGGATTTCTAAAATTTACTGCCATTTCTTAAATGACATGAAGTAAAAAAAATATATTTATAAACGAATTTTAATGTCTAAATTTCTTCAGAATATTTTGGACCTTCTCTCATAAAATTTGGTCGATGTTTATTTCGAACTAATCCATTGCTTTTAGATGGAATAACTATCTTTACATTATCATTTACTGAATCATTATCTGTTTCAATTTCTTTTTTTTGTTGATAAATTTTAATTTCTTTATAATTTTTATTGGAACTATGTGATATAACGGAATCTTCTTTTTCATGTTTTTCACGTTTTTCATGTTTTTCACGTTTGTCGCGTTTGGAACTATGTGATATAACTGAATCTTCTTTATCATGTTTGGAACTATGTGATATAACTGAATCTTCTTTATCATGTTTGGAACTATGTAAAACAACTGAATCTTCTTTATCATGTTTGGAACTATGTAAAACAACTGAATCTTCTTTATCATGTTTGGAACTATGTAAAACAACTGAATCTTCTTTATCATGTTTGGAACTATGTAAAACAACTGAATCTTCTTTTTCTTTTTTGGAACTATGTGATACAACTGAATCTTCTTTAGAACTATGTAATGCATAATTATCTTTCTGATCTTTTAATTGTACAGTCAATTTTTGTGATTTATGAGAACTCTCGGAACTCTTTGAACTCTTTGAACTCTTCGAACTCTCTGAATTCTCTGAATTCTCTGAACCCTCTGAACTCTCTGAACTCTCTGAATTCTCTAAATTCTCTGAATTCTCTAAATTATTTTTTATAAGAGAATTATGTTGTTTAACATGTCGATCAGATTGAACTATTGAGTTATCATCAAATAGTTCTTCTGATTTTTCTGTTTTTATAAAAGAATTCTTTTTTTGTTTTAAAAATTTCATAAAAGATTTTTCTTCAAAATATGGGTCATTTAAAGTATTTTCAGTATCTTCATCATCATTTATTTTTCCAATGAATGTTCTAATTATTTTTTTATAAGGCAGTGATTCACTAATTGATTCTATAATACCTTTTTCAATAATTAACTTAATATCTCTTACATTTCGTTGTCTTTCAATTGTTGTTATATCTTCCTTATCAAACAGATATACATTATTATATATTTCTCTTGAACATTCTTTATAACATTTATGAATAAAATCCTTAAGCGCTGGTGGGTCATTTTCAAATTCTTTTTTAGGTGTTTTGCTACGAATCACGGATAATACCATAATATTTGAAAAAATAACTGCTCCTAATAAATCATCTAAATATTTACATTTAGATTTTTGAATAATCCTTTCAGATTCTTGGTCAATTAGATCATTATTCCATTTTGGAATTTTTTTTAGATAATCTTGAAAGAGCTGTAGTTCACTATAATTATCATATCTTGGATCATTTGTTTTTTCTTTAAATTCACATGCGTCTTCATAAAGAGAATTAAAACCTTCTAAAATAAGTGGGACTAAAGTACTTGTTAGACGTTTTGTATATTCATTTTTTGCTTCTACATAAATATTTATGCTAGGTTCTTCCATTATTATCGATAGTAAAAAAAAAATAGAATTTATACTAATTTAGTATAAATATTTATAAATATTTTCTAAATAATTCTTAATGGAATCATCATTTATGTCATTAAATCAAAATCAAAATCAAAATGGACTTATGCTTAATTATAATTCACAAGGCGCAAATATGATTAATATGCAAAATTCTTCAGGTATCCCAAAAAATTTAAAAATAACATCGTGGATACTTTTTTTTATCTCAATTATTTTTT
>Ga0214921_10007249_pt1 | contig 14851 bp, 22 predicted proteins | sample LL1505_MetaG_FD_177992 | JGI IMG/M metagenome (GOLD analysis project Ga0214921, IMG submission 177992) | Freshwater microbial communities from Lake Lanier, Atlanta, Georgia, United States - LL-1505 | ecosystem: Environmental > Aquatic > Freshwater > Lake | place: USA: Georgia | collected... | reverse complement strand
TCAAATGCAGCTTCATGAGGTTCAGCAATAGATTTCAGGAATGCTGAAGCTAGGATGTAATCAGAATATGTATCAACCCAATGGGCATATCCCCAGGCAAATGAAATTTCAGTGTCATGAATGACCGACTCAAAACGCATAACCTTCTTTTCCCAATCCTTGCCCCATTGCATTGAGGTTGTGGTTAGGTGCTCAAAATCGTTTTTGGTTAGCTCTAAGGTTATTTTCATGACTGGCCCATTTTCTTAAATTGGGCATCAATCTCATTGATTGTGTATTGCTCGCATGTATCGCACATGCAGTCAGCCGCAGCTTGGAACGCCTTGGATTCTTTGCTTAACTGGTCACTAATTTCAATGTATAAATCTGCCATTCTTGACATGTGAGGCCCTTCGTCTATATCGCCGTGTTGCGATGAACCAAATATAGACGATATGGACGAGATGCACAACATCAACACCGTTCGGCGTGTCTAACGCTCCAAAAGGATGGTGTAGATATGGTCTAGGCGTGCTTCCAGCCTGTTGACCTGCTCTTTTAGGCTATGACCATTGGCCTTGGGCCCTATCTCAGCCATGATTGAACGCACAATGAACCGGACTGCCGCATAAAGCCCGGACAGGATGGCCATCACGCCTACGATAACGGCCACCCATGCCTGGACCTCCATCTTACTTCTTGCCTACTGTGATTGCTGCATCCTTGGGATCTACGGCACGCAGGATAGGGGCGATGAAGCCCGCCAGCAGCGCGTTAGCCAAAACCTTTGGATCCGAAATACCTGACAAATACAGTGCTGCCACTGATGCCAATGAAGCTCTGAGATACGACAAGGCCGCCGCTTTGAGTTGTGAGTTCATTTATTTTCTCCTTGTATTTTCTTAATTAATGCCTCCGCTTTGGCTGCACTAATAGCGATTTCAAAATGCATTTCGTCTTTCCGGTGTTTGTAGTCACCGCCCCAAATGCATCCGTATTTATGAGCAAGGGCCCGAATCATCGGAACCTTTAACGGGTCAAATGTATTGGTCTGCCCCAAGGGATGCTTGGAAGCGTTTAGATCTAAAGCCGTGCCTGATGAGTGATTGCTAAGTTTTGTGGTTTCCCCCCGGATTGGCCTGTAACAATATCCCCAATCATCCAGTGAAGCCACATCAAGCGGTTCAATCAATGCATGAAACTCAGTAGCTAAGCCAATGAGTAAAGGTGCAACCGCCTCTGCACAACGCAGCTTGATTGCCGTGCCTGGTACGGGATAAGACTTTATCCCTATCTCAGCCTGATCCTTAGATGCTGGCCACCCGTTTGCACTTGTCTCCATTTAACTCAGCAGTAGCTTGGCTTCATCGGCAGTTATGCCTAGCTTGGCTAATAATGCCGCTTTGTCGTTAGCCGCCTTTGCATCTTGCTCAGCCTTCCAAGCATCATATGTAGCAAATCCCGCTTCAAATTGTGCTTTTGTGATTGGGGTGGCTTCGATAAATTCTACTGAATCAAAATCATCTCCAGTCATGACAAAACCGCCATTTGGAATTAGAAATGAAAGAACTTCTGCATTTGTAGCCATTATGCACCTATTTCAAAAAGTGTGATTGTTGAAGGTTTTGATTGGAATTGGTATTCAGCAGAACCACCGCTTGAATTGTCATATGGCTTGCCTTGTGTTTTGTAAGTTGTTGCTGATGTTGTTGCTGGTGAATCTCTGTAAATAATTGGAGTGACACCATGAATTTCTATTGTTCCAGCATTTGACGCTGCTGAAATTGATGCTGCATAAGGATTTTCCCAAATTTGAGTTGCACCGCGCAATAAACTGATTCCATAGGCTTGTTGTGTGCTGTTTCTTACGGCGCGACAAAATTGAGATACCATTACTAAAATTGTGCTTGTTGCTGATGTTGGGGTAATTGTTGCAGTTAAGCCTGTGTCACCATAACTAGCTGATGTCGTATAATAAGAAGTTGTATTAACTGCGGTCACTACTTGTAGCAATTTTCCGCCCCCTGCTGGTGAAGCCCAACTTGGCACTCCCGATGCGACTGTGAGCACTTGTCCTGTTGTGCCAATGCCAAGTCGAGCAGGTGTTGATCCACTTGATGAATAGATGGTGTCGCCAGTTGTGGTCATTGGGTTAGTCATCCCAGTACCTTGAACAATGTCAAAGAATATGGATGCGCTAGTGCTAGTAAAGTAAAGGTTGCCACCTTCCCATTGACTCAACGCCAATGAACCGGCCGTTGTAACTGTGGCCGTTCCAGCCGTTATTGTGCAAACTCCCGCACCAATGTTTTGAATTTGTACGCTATCCCCCGCAGCAAAGAGTGCAGTATTGACAGTAATCGTGGTTGCCCCTGCTGCGTTCATTTGCACGACTGTTCCAGCATCGGCAGCCGTCAAAACATATGACGCAGTTTTGGCAGTAGCAGCTCCACCGCCCATGGCCGTTTGCTGAAGCGATGTCATTTGGGCTGCCGTAAGCACCTGCCCGGTTGTAAAGGTTTGCTTGGCCATTTATCTCATCTCCTTAATAACTCAACACGCTTGTGTCAAGTATTCCATAAAGTGCACTGTCTAGTATCAAACCATCAATGATAGCTTCAAGTGTCGTCATTTTCACGCGCCAAGAATTTGGCGTTATTTCCATAGCTTTGCCAAAAACTTGAAGGGTTTTGGTTAGTGTAGTTCCGCCTGGTTGATTGGTTGTGATTGTCACCGGGTCAAAGTAATCAAGGTCAAGGGCTGCAATTATTCCGGCATCATAGTTGGCCGTGTATAGATCCAATTGAATTTCATCGCATCGGACGCTTGTTTCAGCTCTTGAAGCAACATAAGCCTGGGCATAGTTCAAAGCCGTGGCAGTATCCTGCATCAATAAATTTTGCTGGTTGTATGAGTGCAAGAAATACTTGGCAATGCTTGCTGCATCAGATGCGGTTTGAGTGGCCAAGCCTGTGGCAGTGATGTTTGCTTCATTGTAAACAAGGGTGTCATTTGTGACCCATACGGCGTTGAAATAATCAATTGCCGTGCCGTTGTCATTAAACACAACCGGTGTGGCTGCCACACTAGATGCAGTTAAGTTGCGGTCCTGGAAAACAAATGAGCCTGATGCATCAACATAGAAAGCACCATATTCTGTGGTTTCAACGGTTTGACACGCTTGCAATGCAGTGCGTGCGGTTCCTGGATCAACCTGGACCGTGGTTAGGCCAGGGTCCACATCCCTCATTGAATTTGGCCAGGATATGGCATCCAACAAGTTGTTGATTCTTGCGCCCGTTAATTGACCCGCGCTTGTTCCTGCCACTGTTGAAATCTGAGCATTCTGAGCTAATCGGAAAGCGTCAACCGCTTGGATTGTAGTGTAAACGACATCTCCAACGGAAGATTGTGGGGTTGATGTTGAAAAGGAAGTTATGAATCCACTAAAGACGGGATAAGTGACGGCCCCATAAGTGGCAGTAATTTGAACTTTACGCATCGGAGTAAGGAGCCCGTAATAAGGCCCGCTTACATTCATTGGGTTGAAATCACCATTTTGGTCAACAATCCGCAATGAAAGCGTGCCAGTTTGAAATTGGTCAGCCTGGGCATTTCGCCCACGCTTGGTGCTGATTGAATCAACAACATTGGAAATGTCCACAATGACTGCGGCTGCATCAGCCAAAACATTTGTGTCCAAAATGCCTTGATCTAAAATCATTGCCTGAGCAAAACTTGGGCCTGTGCTGAAGTTGATAAACGCGTTAATTGTTGGAATCGTCATGCCGGCAATGCCCCTGCATAGGTTGTCAGATTACCACGGCGTGCAATTTCATTGAGTGCCATTTGAACTGCATCAACAATCGTGTTTTCGTCAGCCATGGATGGGCCTGTGTTGACAACAACGGAAATGGCGGCTTTAGCATCAACATTGCGGTCTTTGGCTTGTGTCGGATTGTAATCAATACCAGGAATGAGCGCGGGAGTGCCGTCAGATTGGATAGGTATATTGGTTGGCACATTAGCCAAAATATTGGTGTCGTAATTCCTATCTTTGTTTTGAGTTGGGTTGAATGTAACTCCAGGCGTAGGTTTAGTGATGTTCGTCAATGCTAAAGCTGCTGAACCTGCCGAACTTGCAAGATACTTTAATGCATCCGCAGCTTCTAATTCTTGCTTCAGCTTGTCGGCCTGAGCCTTAACTAAAGCATCATTGGCAGCTTGCGCGGTTTTGCCAGTCTCATCCAGGATAGCAATCTGAGCTCTAATTCGTGCCTTTGTTTCCTCATCAGTAGCTTGATTCAATGCTGCATTAAGGCCAATGCGTTCTAAGTCAAACTTCTTCTTCAACTCGTCTAAAGCGGCCTGATCCTTCTTCATTTGAGCTTCTTCTCGCGTTGCCTTGTTCTTGGCTGCAAGTGTTGCTAATTCTTCTTTTTTCTGTTGAGCCAATTTTTTATTATATGCAACGGCAGCAGCACGCTCACCAGGGCTTTGTTGAGCAGGACCGTAATTAGGGCCAGGCTTGTTGACTGGGATGATTCCATATTTTAAATCAACACCGGCAAAAAGTGATTTCATGCGTGTAGGAGAAATGAGTGTGGCAATACCTTGAGAAAGTAAATCAATTTTGCTGATTGCTTTGTCTAAATTACCATCTCCGGCGATTGTGGCAAATGCATCAACCAATGCGCCACCAATGGTTTCTGAGGCATTAGCCGCTGCAACATTAAGTTTGTCTAATTTTCCTGCGTAAGTGTTGGCCGCGGCAGCAGCTTGACCCTTGCTGATTTCGGTTATCTTGGTCAAAATTTCTTCAAATGACATGGCAGTCAATTGGGCTTTTGTTAAACCTAAGCCATATTTTTGAAGTCCCTTGGTATTTCCTGAATATGCCCGTGCAAGGTCGCTTGCAACTGAAACAACGCTTTCTCCACTTTGTGCGCTTAGATCAAGGGCAGTTTTTAACAAATCCTGAGACTTAACCAAATCGCCCGTACTGGTGAGCAATTTTTGATAAGCCGGCCTCAAAAAATCATCAAGCACACCGTATTGTTTTTCCAAGTCGCCTATAAATGTTTTAACTGACGGATCAGCAAATGCAAGGCCCAAATTGCTAAGCGTGCGGGTTAAGACTTTGGCGGCTTTATCATCAGCAACGAAAGCCTGAACTGAAGCTTTGCCAAACGCTAAAATCTTTTGAGCTGAGAAAACAGTGGCAAAACTCTTTCCCAAATCTTGAATAGTTTTATCAAAACCAACAATATGTTTTTTGGCTTTGTTTAAGCCTTTTGGGTCATACCGTGTGGTTGCGCTGACTAATAAATTTGGCATTATGAAGCCAACTTATAGCCGGATTGCGTACCCGCACCACCTGAAGCGTTAAATACCTTGACGGCTTTATCAATGGCGGTCGCCACGGCCAAGGTTGCTTTTCCTTGATCTTGTTCCCAAGCTTTAAATATCAAACGGCCGCGTTCTTTGTCTTTACCGTAGAGGCTACCCATGGCTCCAATAAATAATTTGCCCGCTTGAGGATTGTTGGATTTGCCTTGACCCCCTGGAGTTTTTCTGCCCGCAGTCTCATAGATTGCTCCAGCTGCTGAATTGTTGCGCACATAGTATTGAGCGCGGTAGCCCTGACGGTTTTGAATGCTTTTTCCCTGACGATAAACAATTCCGTCAACGACTTCACGGGTATCAAAAAGAGGAAATTTGCGCACGCGGCCACTGGTGTTGAACACGGCTTGGGTCTGAACCTTGCCGCGCTTTTCCCAACCTGATAGATATGTCGGAAATCCCATTGGAACATCATTGCGGGCTTTATCACGAATTGTTATCATTGCAGCTTTGATTTCAATGTTCATTTGCTTAGTCAGGTCTTTATCAAACTTGCGCATGGCCTTCAAAGTGGGTTCAACGCCTGTTATGTTTAGTGGCACGGGCCCTCTCCTTCGCTCTGTCGTTTAGTACCTGAAGCACGGCTTTAAACATTCTTTCATCAAGATTTAAAACTTCGTTGGGGCTTATTTTAAGCTCCACCGCTAGTGAGGCCACTAGATAGGTGAAACTTCCCCGCTCTATTTTTTTTCGGGCTCATCATCCATAACTTCAACCGCAATTAAGGTTCCTAACCATTCTTCTCCAAATGGAGGTATAACCTCTACGCGTGACAATGCATTGTGAGCCAGCCAATAGATGTCCGACTGTTTTTCCTCGTCACGAAATTGCTTATGAATTCCCTTGCCTGTGTATTTTTCGAACGCATATTCAACCACGGGGGTGATTGGAACAATCACATCCCCTGAGGCCCTGGTGATTTTTAAGCGTGCCATGATTTACTCCTTAGAATGCCACTGATGTTGAAACAGTGACTGTTGTGTTTACTGTAAACGAAATTGAAGATGCAGCTTCATCGCCAACGCCGCCTGAACCTACTGGGGTCAGGTTGTTGACAAAGATTGAAAACTGGTATGTCGGATTTGTTGCGCTTACTGCGGTTCCTTTAACTGTAATCATTGAAACTGCCAATGTAGTTGCAAATGCCGCATTCAGTGTTGTCATAACCTGAGATGCCGCCCAGTCATTGAAGAAATCAATTTGTAGCGTGGCAGATTGCAATCCACCCACCACCTTATGTGCAGAATCGCCCATTGTTGTGACTTCCAGCTCATCTACAATTTGCGTTAAAGTAATCGCGCTGACATAACTTGAAATGTCAATGGATGGAACTGTTGGCGCGGCTGCGGTTGCAAGTTTCACGCCAACATTGTTATTTAGATAGATTGCCATGTGTTATTCCTCGTTTTCTGTTGTCGTTGGCTTAGCAGCCTTTGTATCCTTGATCTGACCGACTTTGACAAGCCAAGCCAAATTCTCTGCGTTTGTTTCGCTCATTTTATCTCCTATGACCAAGTGGTTAATACGGTAATTGAAAAGTCCGATGTAAGCATGGGCCCACTCGGTGCATCCAACACTGAAGGAGCTGATGCACCGGTTATGTTGAACACTAATGTTGATGAAGCCAGTTTATTAAACACGGCCACAATCGTGCTTTCAATGCCGTTTAAATTTCCCTGGTTGTCTAGATACGGCACGGTCATGATGACCTTGAAGTTTGCCATGCATGAAATTGAAGCTTGTGAGTTATTTGATGGAACTAAATAAGGGTCACTTGGCGCAACTATCACTGAGTTGGCAAGAATTACTGGGGGCGGGAAGCTGAAGGTTGACCACACACCGGCATTGGCTAAAGCCTGCGCTATCGTTGTGCGAAGTGTTGTCAGTGCGACTGGTGGCATCTTTCATCCGACCATTCCTGCGGGTGACAAATACGGAGCTAGGAGGCCTCTGATACTGGCCATAAGTGTGTTCGACATTCTGAATGGGCTCGGCGCGTATCCATCAACACCCATTCCACCGTTTTGTGTCGCTTGCCTGGATTGCCAAATGTTAGTTGCCAAAATCATTGAGGCTGACCTAATAGCCGCAGTATTGGCATAACTGGCCGTTTTATCATCAGGGCCGGCCATTAATCCATAAGGTTGAACTAAATGGATTGCTTCATCAGCAGCAACATTTGCAAAAGAGATGTATTGGTATCCAAGGGGATAAACCCACCGGCTTGGAAGATAAGGGGCACTCACTGAAGATGGATAAGGGCTTGTGCTTGTAATTGTTTTAACGCCGTTGTAATTAGAACCGCAACCTGTAATTGTAATCAACTGACCAACAACAAATTGCGCTGGATTAGCAATGATGCATGTCGCAACATTTGCTGAACGCCCGGTTGCAACCACTGGTGCAGTGTTAAACCAAAGAAATGAATTGATGAGATCCTGAGCAGTTTGGCAACATTCTTCAACCGTTGAATCAGTGTAAAGAGTGCCAATTCCAAGTGAATCGCGTAATTCTTGCATAGTCACATAAGTTGCGGCCATCATCATCCTTTCTTCGATAAGGCTTACAGGGCCAGGGCCTCCTAGCCCTGTAAGCGGCTTAGGGTTTTATCAGGTTAGGTTAAAGCGTTGCAGACCACCGGAAACAAGTGTCTTTGTCGCAAAATAACCATAGAGCATCGTGGAAATTTCACCAGTTGCGACCACATTTACGGAAAGCGTCAGCTTAGGGGATTCATATACGGCAATGCTCATTGGATTAACAATGAAAGCGCAATCATCAATTGTTGTTGAAACCATGTTTTGGTCAACCCATAGATCTAAGCCCATCATGTCGCCGCGCAATCCGCGTGGAGTTGATTGGCCATTGGCGTTCATTGGTGAAGCTGCATTGAAAATGCTGCGACCAGTTGTATCTAGTGATCCAATTAGGAGTGACCATACTGATGTTCCTGCAATAAATGCAGTTGCAGTTTCTCCGCTTGCTGCATAAACGGCTGGTGCAGCTTGCGCAACATATGCCTGAAGTCCTGCAATTGTTGCAGCTTGTGTTGATGCCTGTGTTCCACCTGAAACAATTTCTGCAATTACTGCTGCATCAGATGCCTTGGCATAAGCTCGTAAACAGTTCTCGTACATTGCAGAATAAAAGCTCGGATCTGATCTGTCGAGGAGCTCAGTTGAATAAATTTGTGTCCCGGCCAGTTTAACAACTGTTGCGTTAACATAACTGGAAACAATCTGAGTTGCAGCAGTTGATGCACCTTCAGCAACGGTTCCGATTGTTGAATTGGTTGTAATTTTTGGATGTGCAATTGTCATGCCTGATGGTGCAAGTGCGCGCGCTCCACCTAGTGCATCAATTGTTGGGCGTGACATAACTGATGTGTCAATAACGCTTGAAACATATTGTGTCGGAGAAAATGCTGGATTAGTGGTGAAGCTGTCATTAGCTGCTTCAATCTTTTTTGCTTGTGCATCTGCTGCACGAATGTAATCGCGTGATGTGTCATTGCCCATCTTCGCTTTAATTGCGTGCTCAAGATATTGTGCTTGTGTCTTAATTGGTGAGCGAACTTCGCCAACAATGTAAGATGCTGAAACAACTGGGCGTGAGGCATCCACAACGGGAGCCTCTGCCGCAGTTTCTGGGGCTGTATTATCTGGGGCTGTCGTCATGACATCCTCACTCTCTGTCTCGGTTTCGACCTCAACGATTGTCGTATTGATCGTAGTTGTTTTAGTGCTTGTGCTTGTTGTATTTGCCGCTTCAATTTCTGCTTGACTTGCGACAACGCTAGTGACATTCGCATTCTCGAACGCCGGTGATTCCACAAGGCTGACTTCAACAAGTCGCGCACTTGTAACCAAAAGGTGATTGTCAGTGGGCTGAGATGCAATCACTTCCACCCCAACGGATAGCCCACTGACTAAATCTTCAGCTGCAAGGGTCAAATAGTCTGTCCCCTTTGTGCTGCTGGAAACCTTAAATGAACCAAAAAGAAAATTGCCGTCTTTACTAAAAGATTGAGCCCGGCCAATTGGATCATCGGGCCTGTGTTGCGCAAGCAACTTAATTTTGCCTGGTGACGGGATCTGTATTGAACCGAGCTCAAAGACAACTGCGCCAACTGAAGTATGGCCAACGGCTCCATATTCCATAATTTTGCCTGAGATAATTCGGCGTTCAGTATCAGCCGCCTGGATTGGCGTGCTAAAGGTTAGCTTCATGATGCATCTCCATTCGGTGATAGGTTTTCCATTGCCTTGGCTTGATCTAAAGTAATTAATTCAAGTGTGAGCATTTTTTCAATTGCTGCTAAGCGTGCACTGGCATCAGCACGCAAAAATGTTTCGTCAGAATTAAAACGCACAACATTTTGTGAACTAGTGATGTCATTCATGCTGAGTCTGTCCTCTATTGCACAAACATAAGGAGCCAAGGTGTACGCATAAAATTCTTTGCGGGCATCCAGGATGTTTTGATAAGTTTGACTTTTATTGGCATCGGCGGAGGCCATGTATGCCGGCACATTCATCAAACGACAAATTTCAGTTGAAAAATCTTGTTTTGCTTCCGCGTACATCATGTCCTTGGGAGAAAATGATGTTGTTTGATAATCCAAAGTGCTTGTAAGAAATGCAGTACCACGCGAATTTCGCGCTTGTTTCCAACTTGCAAGAATTCCTTGCACTTGCGCTTCAGGAAGATCCGCACCGGTATTTTTTAAGAAACCGGAAGGGATTGGAGTTTGTGCCGCAATTGCAGCCGCTTTTTCGAGATCCAAAGCTGCGCGGATAGTGCGGCCTCCGGTTGCAAGAATCCCAGGTTGAAGTGACTGGAATGTGATTAAACTTCCGATTCCATTTTGTGGGCGAACTTCATTGTCAACTGTGTAATATTCAACTTCAGTGTTACGCGCATTGAGTTTTGGTGTGACTCTTTCATTTGCAACCCACGCAAAACGCGCTGGCCTTCCATCATCAGAATAAGTTGCGGTGCATTCCCAATACGCAATTTGATAGAAAAGGAGCGATTGAACCGTATAGGCAATCGTAACTGAACGCGGTTGTCTGATGTCAGGTTGTTCCAACCATACTGGCAAGCCTAATTTTTCTCCGGTTGTTTTGTTATACAAACTTAATGGAATTCCTGCAATGGTTCCGCAGATTAATTGACGGCACTTTGAAACTGTTGGAACTTGCATTGCAGAATTTAGATCAATGCCAGCGTAATCAAAGCCCATTCCATAATCGCTCCATGCGCCAACGCCATAACCGGAATTCATTACCGCCGGGTTGTATTGACTTTTAAGCGTGTCTGAATCGTCTTTGACTAATCGCAGTGCCGACAAAATACCCATAGGCGGATAATAGCCCCATAGCACCCAAAACGGACATTCAAGTCATTTGGGATTTTGGGCGTGTCTAGCCGGCAACAATCATTGGAGTTGAAACAGGTTCCTGCATTTTGTGAACAATCATTGCCAAGGATATTGGAGCTGAGACATCCCCGGCACTGGCCCTTCTCACGATTCTCCATCCACTGTCATTGGTCTTCGCCGCACATGCGTTCATTTGCGTATCGAGAGATTCTTGGCCCATGTGCACAATGCGATTGTTAACGATGGCATCAAGCAAATCCCCTGAAGCTTGATAAAACGCCGTGCCCGACACATCAACCATCCTGCAACCACTTGCTGCCAATCGTGCGGCAATGCTCGCCGTTGAGTAGTGGTCAAACATAATCATGCGCGGGAAATACTTGTCCACCCACTTGGTTTTAATGTCTGCTGCTATTTGCAGCTCATCCACTGCTGTGTCAGAACGCCATTGATCCATGATGCCCACGCCAATTTTTCCATTTGGGAGATATTGACCAGCAACCAGGGTTGCGGTGCGTTTTGATATTGCCACATCAAATGCAAAAAATGTGTCAGGGCCAATTGGCAATGAAAGCGTGCTATCGGCGCAAGCTTCCCATGATCCGATTGGCCAAGGGCTGCTGAGAGAGGAAACCCACATGCACATATGTTCAGGCAAAAATTTTTCCATGGGCATTACTGATAAAGCTTCTTCAAGGCCCGATTCTGTGATTGTTATGCCAAGGCTTGGATTCGAAGCGGCCCAGGCTGAACGGTCGGTTGGTTTTGCATGTTGCGGTGCGGAATACTCATACCAGCCTAAAGTCGGTGATGGATATGAAAGGGCCTTGTCTCTTAAATCATTGAGCACATGGCTAAATGCATCACCGGCATTGCTGCACACATATGTCTGCGCCTTGTTACCCATTGCAATGGTAATTGGCTTAGCAGCTGCCCAGGCTTCTTCACTGATGTAACGCAATTCGTCCACAAATAGGAGATTGGCAGATTTGCCGCGTGCGCCGTCACTGGTTCCGGCAACGATTTCATAACGCGCTCCATTGAGCAAATCCAGGTGCTCTTTTCCATTGCCACGATAGCCAACCTCACCGCGGTTTAGCTTGACTTGGCTTCTCAAGAATTCATTGGCCTCAATAATGGAACAAACCTTACGGAATGTATCTTCAGCCATGCCGCGTTTAGACGACATTGCCACAACCGACTTTTCCCCTAGGACAAAGAGCCCGAATAAGATTCTGAGCGCGATTAGCATGGTCTTGCCATTTTGCCGGCTTAGAATCACGGCCACGGTCTTGCGCTTAAAGGATCCATCGCTATCCACGGTTAAAAAGTCATTGGCAATGAATTTCTGCCAGGGGAACAAGGGATAGCCACATTTCTCAGCAAACTCTGCAAATTCTTGGCCCCTGGATTTTCCTTTCAATGGAATGCTCATGATGCGTGGTTTAACCGCTCCCACAAGCTTCTTTTTCTTTACCCCCACCTTGGCGGGTTTTGGATTGTCTATGACTAGTTCCATGATGGCCTTGCCTGACCTTCAAAGGGCCCAACAAGACTCGAACCGGCTCGAACCGGAGAGAGAAGGTCGGGAGAGACAGTGGGGGCAGAAGTTGAACCTAAAAAAAAGGCCATTGACTTCTTGCCTTTACGCAGATTGCAATCGCGGCAGCTGGTTAAGAGGTTGTCTAGCTCATCGCCACCACCGGCAACCTTTGGAACCACATGATCCACTTGGTTGGCATTTTGAGCACCGCAGTATTGACACACTCGCCCATCCCTCGCCAATACTTTAAGCCGTTGCTTCTTAAACTCTGAAGTGTTGTTCTTATGTCTTAATGCCATTTGTGTAATCTCCAATGTTCTAAGGCCAGTGTTATGGATCCATACCTATTGTAAGCATATGCAATACACCATTGCACCTGTTGTTTGTAATTGGCTTTGGCTAAGTATTTGCTACGACCTTGACACAGGCCATGGTGTGATCCGTTAACTGCACGAATGTCCCAATTGCTTTCCTTCTGCCATAAGACTAAAGCTGATGAGAACTCTAAAGGTGTGAGCAATGAACCTGCATATGACTGGATTGTTTTTATATCTGTTGCACTTGCTCCAGGGCTGCCAAGCAATAGACATAGCCCTGCCAATAGATGCACAACACACCGCCGGGCTATCCCTAACGGGCCCTGCCGTGCGCTATGCATCGTATCCATCATGTCTACTAACAGCGTGAATCTTGGGCGTTTCCCACAGAATTAGTGCCCTGTGGATAACCCCTGTGGATAAGTATGTTAAAGCTGAGCCTCTAATAGACATACGCCCAGTGTGCCACATTTAGTGCATTGTAAGACTTTGACATGCTCAGGAAGGTTATCTGTAATGATCCGCTCAATCTGTTTAGTGAGCTTCTTGCATCTACGGCACTCAAATTCAATGCTCATTTGCAATACACGCAGAGCCATAGCACGGTTTCCCCATGCTCACGGTAGGCAATGCCACCTTCCAGGAATTGATATTGATTGCATCCATCACAGAGCACCTCACCAGTTGCTTTAGCTGATGTTGACCCATCCTGGTGAATCGTGGTGGCCAAGCCATTTTTGATGTAAGTAATTTCGCCCATTACTTCACCGCAGCAATCTTGGGAACCCATTTGCCTTCACTGTTAAGGACAAACCAAATTGGCTCACATTGCTCCTTGACTACATAATTTGTGCAGCGCATTCCATAGTAAGCACGGCCATTCTTTTCACCTTCAAGCACTGTTCTATCGCCATGCTTACAATGCCAGGCATCGAAAGTTTCAGCCGGTATTGGCGGTGTTGCCCACGGATCATGTTGTTCTTGCTGCGTTTCTTTTATCTTTGTGACCGTTGCCTTAGATACTTCTTGGCGTGCTTTAATTTCATCAGCACTGGCAATCTTTTTTGAAGCTAATCCAACTGCAATGGCACATCGGCCCCAAGCACTTGTCTCAGCATTCATTAGCTCACTGCCCTTTGTGTATGGGGTGCGCCCTGGTACTTCTTCCCAGGCACATGCAATGGCAGGGCATGGATCAAACGGGTCACGATAGAATGCGGCAGTGTAGGCAATATAAGTGATGCCACCAATTTCAACTACCTTGAAAGGCTCATTTGGGTTGGCTGGTCTAAACACGCCTTCAGGAAATATCTCCTTAATCTTGCGCATTCTTTCGGCCACATCCACATAATCATCCATGTTAAAGCTCACAACATCATCCCTTCATCCACTGCACGCCAAATGGTGCATTCATTGCCGTTTTGGTTTTTTCTAGTAAGCCCTGAGTCAATAATGAATCCCTGTGTTTCCAAGGACTTTCGCAAGGGCCTGACCGAATTGCCCGGAATGGACAAAGTGGCCTCAATTTCATAATCGGTTACTCCACGCAATCCAGCACGAACCAGCAGCTCATAAATCCTTAGGCGCAATGACCCGGTTTCAGGATACTTGCGCATTGCTGCATCTACTGATGTGCGCTTAGCGTTGCGTGCGATGATGACCGCGTTATCGCTGACTGCCGGCGGTTTCACGCTTGCCCACTGCCTTTCCTAAGTCAAAACCGGCGCGATGGCCTTGATCTAAACCAATTTCCTTGCCAAGCAAAAATCCGGCAATCATCGGAATGCCAAGAACAATCACGGAACCAATGAAAACACCTGCATCCGACAATGTTGAAAGAAAATCAATCATTTTGAATCCTCGCTTTCCATTCTCCAAAAGGTTTGAATTGTCTTATCCATATCAAAACGGTAATGACCGCCAAGGGGCTTATATGCCTCAATCTTGCGCTCGCGTACTAAACGGCGCAAGGTGCTTGGTGTGATTTCCAAGATGTGTGCCATCTCGGTTGTGCTCAAATACTCCGGTTCTAGGATGCTCATATGATTTCCCACGATCCAGCGTAATCAGTCAGAATGACAACTTCGCCGGTTCCAATATCAAATGCAGCTTCATGAGGTTCAGCAATAGATTTCAGGAATGCTGAAGCTAGGATGTAATCAGAATATGTATCAACCCAATGGGCATATCCCCAGGCAAATGAAATTTCAGTGTCATGAATGACCG
>Ga0214921_10007248_pt1 | contig 14852 bp, 13 predicted proteins | sample LL1505_MetaG_FD_177992 | JGI IMG/M metagenome (GOLD analysis project Ga0214921, IMG submission 177992) | Freshwater microbial communities from Lake Lanier, Atlanta, Georgia, United States - LL-1505 | ecosystem: Environmental > Aquatic > Freshwater > Lake | place: USA: Georgia | collected... | reverse complement strand
TGAATATTGGGTTTATCCATAAACATACCAATTCCTAACAACAACAAAACTTTCAAATTATTTTCAATATCCAAAGCCATAATACTTTTTGTAGTATCTTCATCAATTGTTGGTAAAAATACGTTTTCATATACATTACCATTTGGTGTCCAAATATTTTGATGTTGAACTGTATTCGGTATATACATAGGGTTTAATGATATAATCCGGATTTCTCGTCGTAAATTATTAATATCTTCCATCATTTTTTGTATTTCTTTTGACATTTTTACATCATTACCATCTTTACCCGATTTTTCTGGTTTTTCACTATCATCGGTATTAGATGATTTATTTTGTTTTTCAGTAATAATACTTTCTAATTTTTCTATTTTTTGTGCGATTTCATTATTTTTTGTTATTTTGGATAAAATATTTTGAAATACACTCGCCGAAATATTGGATTGTTGAATATAAAAACTACCTATTTTTTTCACATCTTCAGTTAAGAATATAGTCGGACCATCCGTTAATGTATATGCGTCACTTGTTGTTAGTAATATACCATTACTGGCTGTAGAACCTACAGGTTTCGCATTATTTTCAACAGACGACATGCTTACTGTTCGTGAAAATACATTGGTATTATTATTTCTACTACTTGAACTATTATCCATACTTTTTGATTTTACTATTTTATTATCTGTAAATTTCCGTTGTTGGGTAGTCTTCATATATTCGTATACGATACCCCATTTGTCTGAATGAATATGTTTTAATAATAGCAAATAATAACATTTTAATGAATTCATAGTTATTTCACTAATGTTTGAAAAATAACTATCTATATTGTATTTTTCGTCAGCAAACTTATTTGTATTAATATATTCTATAAATCTAATAATTTCACGCAAATCAAAATATCGTAAAAGAGTTTTATTATCATTACAATAATCAACACATTCAATTAAATCTTTGTAATTATCATTATATGTATGAGGAAGAACACTATAACTATCTTTATTCAAAATAGGAATGGATTTTTTACAATCAAAACTGGTTACATTATGAATCTCAGCATTTTCAAATTTTGAGCGAAAATCACATATTACATCCATTATTTCGTGTTCTTTTGGTAAAGTAGCACAAGATAAAACCAATTTCGGAATTTTGTTTTCACTCCAATTACGCTTGATTGTCTTGTGTAAATCGTGCTCTTTATAATCCATTGTGATAGTGGGTTCATCCCAATATGTAATAATATTATTAACATCGTTAAATGATAACATATAATACATAGCAGTTAAATATGATTGAACATCACAAATCATAATTTCTACTTTTTGACCTTGACTATTATCTACTTTTGCTATAGCGCCCGAACGACTATTTTTGACATAGTTAGTAGCAGCAAAATAGTGTAAACGAATATCACTGGATGTTTCACAACCAAACGCAAATGCCACTTTTTTTTCCATTGATACAGAGGATTTTGCTAATGCTAAACCGACATGTCTGGCTACACATACAAAGATAATACGATATTGATTAGACAGACCAATTGGAGATAGCGTTTTTCCTGTTCCAGTAGGAGCAGTATATAATATTAATTTCGGTGTTTCAATATTCTGTTTACAAATAGAGAATAAATCTTTTTGATGCGAGAACAATGTTAAATCTTCATATTGTAATAAATAATTATTTTTTTCAATAAATTCGTATGAATTATGAATAATATTACCAATATTGGTTTTCGCAGAAGATAATTGTATAACATTGTCTATAAATTCAGTTACATATTGATTAATGTTATGAATACTGCTTTTTTTTAATTGGATAAGGGTATATAAATAAAACGCATATTCATTTTGATTTTTTTTTAGATTTTTTAATAAATTAGAGGCTAAGTCAATTAATAGAAATTCAAATATATAGTGTTTGTTTTTTCCAATGTTAATTTCCAAATTTTGTAATCTTATATTGTCGGCACTTTTTAGTCTTTTTATAGACAATCCTTCTATACTTGGTATCAACAAGTTACTTGGCACTAAATTATATTTTAAAACAATTAATGTTATGATAGGACTGAAATATCTTTGATACAAATACATTTCAATTTCTGTTGTAATATCTATTTTGAGGAATGAGAACATAGACATATTATTATTGGAATGAATATTGACATCATCATAACCAGAAATAATCATTTTTAATATTTTGCGTTCATCACTTGATATAGGCGTTTCAATGGTTTCCCATTCTTTCTTTGTTAACTTAGATTGTGTTAGATCCATTGTTGTTTGCTTTATTATATTATAAAAATATTGTTATATTGATTAAGAAAAAATATATTGTAGAATTCAATTTTTTACGGATGGGGGAACCTTGGTTCCCTTGTAATAACCCTCCTTTTAGTGGGATTTTACTATTGTTTTATGTAAAATAAGGAAAACGCGTATTATTTTACTAAAAAAAACATATAAAAATTATAATGAATTATAACTATGTTCTCGGGATTGTTCCAAACATCCTATAAAAAAAATAATTTTGAAGATATTCAATATGCTATAAAAAAAACAAATGAATATATAATTATAAATACATTGCCCATAAATGAACAAGATTGTCTTATAAAAAATACACTTCCATATGAAGAAGAAGAGAAAACCATTAATGAACTTTTAAATAATTATGATTTCAATAATAAAAAGATAATTATTTATGGTAGAAATACAAACGACGAAACTGCTGAAAAAAAGTACAATCAATTGAGAACATTAGGATTTAGTGAGATTTATTTATATTCTGGTGGATTATTTGAATGGTTGCTTTTACAAGATATTTATGGGAATACAGAATTTCCAACTAATAAGAAAATATTAGATATATTGAAATATAAACCATTAAGAAAATTATAATATGAAAACCCTATTCGTAAATATTTTTGTTATGCCATAAGTCAGCATAATATTTGCTTTTTTGGTATAATTTTTGTTCACTTCTATATTGTGAATAAATTTTTAATATTTTTGTGTCATTTTTTTTGATATAATAATTATTGTTCTCAATAACGTGTTTTAATTCCATTTTATTTATTTCTAATGGAGTAAAAAAATAACTCATCAATAAAGGTCCGGTTACTTCCAATGGATTATTACCATAATATTTATTTTTGACATTTTCTACTATTTTGTTTATACAATTTAATAAAATATTATTTCCTGGTTTACAAACTAACAATGCGTTATAAATACCTTGTCTTGTATATATTGGTATATCTTTTACAAAATATTCTTTATCAGTCAATTCCATCAATTTAAAATTATTTTCACATTGATATTTGATATCCAAATAAATACCTCCTTTCTTGTATAAAATACAATATCTCCATAAGTCTGCTTTAAATGCTCCAGGTTTTAATTTATCAAACGCATGTAAAACATCTCTGTTAAAATTATCTTTGATGTAGTTCCTACAATCATCATCATTATAAAAATGATATTCAAATTCAGGATTTTCTTTTTTCAATTTATCAACACATTCTTGCATATATTTTGGTAAAGAATTTGTATGCCATGTTTGATATATATCTAATGGAATTATAGTATTGTTATTGGTTTCATTATCATTGTCTTTATTTTCTAAATTTTCTTTTATTTTATTATAATAGATGATGCCAAATATTATTAATATTAAAATTACTATTATTATATAATTATAATTCATATAACATAATTATATATATTTATTTTTATCAAGATTTTATAACTAAATAGTAATAGAAATTAAAAATTGGATTATCAAAAATAAATGTCTTTGTTTTGCCATAAAAATACATAGTAATCTTGTTTGGAATGTTTTTTTTGTTCCATTCTATATTCATCATAATTTTTAAAAATGGCTTGGTTTTTATATAATATTAAATCGTATTTATTACAATGATAATTCATTTCAAATTCGTTCATTTGTTTATGTATAGTATGATAATTAAAATACATTTTTCCTAATAATCCAGGACCAGTAGGATATAATGCGTTTATACCATAATATTTGGTTTTTACATTTTCAACAATTTGTCTTATACATTTTAATAATGTTTCATTTTTTGGTTTACATATCATTAAAGCATTGTAGATACCATAGTTATTTTTTTCCCAGAAACCTGGGCGTTCTAATACGAAATATTCTTTGTTTGGTTGTAAATGATTGAATGAGAACCCATTTATCGGTTGATACTTAATATCTAAATAAATACCTCCATTTATATATAAAATACAATATCTCCATAAGTCGGCTTTATAAGCACCTGGCTTTAATTTATTAAAAGCGGCTACTACATCATCATTAAAATATTTTTGTATAAATTCTTTACAATCATTGTCATCATATAAATAATATTCATAATTTGGATTGTTTTTTTTTAATTTTTCAACACATTTATTCATATTGATTGGTAATTTCTTTGTATGCCACGTTTGATAGATAACTTTTGGTATTTCATCATTATTGGTTTTTTTGACTATAGTATTTGTATTATATAAAAAACGAAATAGTAAATAAAATAAATATATTGTTATTATGAATAATAAAACAAATAACGTTGTATATAAATAATTGTATATCATTATAACATTATAACATTATAAAACATATTTATTTTACAAAAAAATTGAATTTAAACATTAAATGTTAATTATAATAAATACTATAACATATACTTATTATAAAATGTCATTTCCTAAAATTATTTCTGTTGAAGGCAACATTGGTGCTGGTAAGACTACTATTATTGAACAACTAGAAAAACAATACAAAGATATAAAATCCGTATTAGTAGTCAGAGAACCAGTAAATGTATGGGAAAGTATCAAAGATAGTGATGGCGAAAGTATATTGGCAAAGTTTTATAAAAATCCAGAAAAATATGCGTTTTCATTTCAAGTAATGGCTTTTGTAACCAGACTGTCATTACTTCGTAAATTAATAAAAGAAAATCCTGAATGTAAATTGATTATTTGTGAACGCTCATTAGAAGCAGATAGAAAAATTTTCGCTAAAATGTTATATGATGATAAAATGATTGACGAAATTAATTATAAAATCTATATGAACTTCTATAATGAATATAAAAATGATTTCAAATTAAATGGATTAGTATATATGCATACTGAAGAAGATGTTTGTTATAATCGCGTTCATAAGCGTAATCGTAAAGGTGAAGATATTGTGCCATTAGAATATTTGAAAAAATGTAAAGAATATCATCAAGATTGGTTAATAAATAAAAAAAATATTTTGGTTATCAATGCGAATGCTGATGTAACTTATAACACAGAAGACCCTGATGATAAAGGAATGTGTTGGTTAAGATTAATCAAAAATTATATAGACAAAATAATGGATGACGAAGGCGTTTGTGAATATTATGAATATAGTGAAGAAGAAAAAGATGACGAACAACACGAAGAAGAAATTAATAATGAATATTTTGGATTGAATTATTATTTACTCAAAAGTATAAAAAGTTTTATTTGGAAATTCTAATTAAATTTTACAATAATTTTAACATCTTCCTTTTTAATACATTTACAAGCAGAAATAGATAATTCTTCTCTTTTTTTACGGGTTTTTGTGTTATCATTTTCTATTGATAAATTATCAGGGGATGCTTTGCGTTTAGACGTGCTATTACGCTGGTTCATATCATTTTCAATGTCTGAATAATTGGTTTCAATGTAATGAATAATATTATTTTCTATTGCCCATTTGAAAAAATTTAATTGACCGATGGTTGTTTCCATATATTTTTCATTATCATACGGAACAGTAATCCGTTCCCATCTACAAAATGGGTCAAAACGCCGTTTGCTGTATGCTTTTAGTTTTAGTTTATAATCGTTGTATACTTTAAATCGGACAATGTCATTATCAGTTGAAGTCATTTCGTATACAGTATAATATTTTTTTGCGAAATTGGTTACAAACCAATCTACGATTCGTAATGAAATTTTGGATTCACCATTGATAATATTCATCATTTTATTAAGATTGTCTGATTTATTATAAAAATCCATTAAATTTTTCATTAATAAATCATTTTGAGTATTTAATTTGGAAGAACAAAATAGAGACATCCTTTAATTGAATAAGATGAATGTTTTTTATTTTTTATGCTGTTTTTTTATTATAATAATATTCTTTTTTATTTTTAGTTTTGTAAATTATAAAATTGTTTTATTGTTTAATACACTGATTATCGTGTAGTTAGTATATAATTATTTAGTATTTTGTATTATAATATTATATAATATAAAATGTCAACCAATGAAGTTAGAAGAGTTTTCAATGAATATGGTCGTTTTCATCATACTGAATTTTATACTGATTTAAAAATCGTTCAAAAAATGCCAACTGGACACGTATACGTAAATATATATACTAATGCTGAAGGTTCTCTATTTGCTTTAGATGTCGCTGGAAATCCAATAAACAATCGTATGATTCAATATACTATTTATACAAATCCATATTATCATCCATTTGATGGTAATATTGAAGGGGTATTCAAAATAAAATTTGTGGATGGTGGTGTTTTTGAAAAAAAGGATAGTGTTGATGCTGTGAATCCAGTTTTTTGGTATTCTTTTCCAGCGATTGTCCCTAATGTCGTTAAGCCTTTTACATAGTGCTTTTTATAAGCAATTTGTTTTTGAACCCAGTGATTTATAATAAAATTCATTGTATGCTATATTTTTATCCAGTGTCTTGGCAAGGGTTTTATCACTAATACATAATTTTCTTATACAATCATATTTACATACAAATTCTCTTAGTAAATTGTTTTGTGCGTCATATTGTCCGACACCATCTTTATAGAGTAATGGTTCTCCATGGTCTTTGATAAAGTTTTGTTTTAATTCATTATAGCAGTTTTCGTATAATAAATAATAATGATTATTTGTTATGGTTCCATTTTTTACTGGGTTGTCCAATGATGATGTTGATGGATAGTTATTCTGTATTGCTGCTGTTTTTCTATCTATATATACATTCAATATTTCTGTTTTGGAGTTGTTTAATTTTGCGATATAACCCAAATTTTGTGATTTTGTTATCTTCGTTGGTTTAATGTTTACTATATTTGGGTCTAATTCTCTATCCACATACATCCATCGAAATCCTTTGTATATGATATTTTCTTCAATTGCTTTATGAATACTTGGGCGTTTTATAGAATTGTCCTCTTTCATACCCTCTGATACAGTTTCATATATTTTTATTAACTGTAATGTTTCAGGATTGATTTTTTGTAATCTTGGGCCGATTGTAGGTAATGGTTGGTCAAAATTAGTAGTTGTTCGTGTTTGTGATGAATTTAGTTTCTCTAATATCTCTTTATTCGTTTTTTCCAAATTGGTTATCTTTTGTAATAACATTGTTTGGTTCTCTAATAGTTGTTTTATTTTGTTTTTATCTTCCATTATTTCATTTTGATGTTGATTAGATCATTTTGATGTTGATTAGATAATATATTTTTAATACTTTCAATATCGTTACGTAGGCTTTGATATATTATAATTTCTGTATCTAAATTATCTGTAGCAAATTCTTTTACGATTTCCATGTAAAGGGTCGTTATACTTATAAAAACAACATTTTCTTTATATTTATTTATTATAATAATATTATATATTATCGCTCGTAAATAGGTTTGCTTTTGTTTTTAAAAAGCAAAAGCAAAAGCAAAAGCAAAATTATTTTTGATAAAGGATGTTCATACTATGACTTCGTGTTGAAACATATTTGTAGAGTAAAAACATATTAGCATTGCTATATGGTAAGGATAATGAAAAACCAATAAATATAATACTTATGTTTTATATTTATTTTTTATGTAAGGATATACTCACCTTCATACTTTGCTTTTATTTTCTCATTAAAAATTTTGAGTTGCTCATCAATGTCATATTCATCAGGTAATACCATTTTCAAATTTTTTGATATTCCACCAATACGTTTATCATAAGATAATTGTTGTTTGCTTCTGGAAGAATTGATAGATACATACTTAGGTAATTTGCTTTCCAATTTTTCTGGATATATATTATTTTCCAAATCATCTACTACCTTATTTGCTTGTTGTAGTTTTTCCAGTATTGTTACTTTTTCTGATTTTGTCGTTTCCCAGATTTTTTCCAATTTTGGATGACCTTCTACGCGAAAATATTCTCTGCTTAAATTTTTTTCTTTGTTATATACATTATGATAATATACAACATATTTTCGTAACATTGATTGTTCAATGCCTTCTGGTAATGGTCTTGCGTTTTTTTGACGTTCTCGTTTAGTTCCATCCATTATACCTTTTGAATTTTGTTCTTGTTCTTTTCGTGTTGCTATACGCAAGTTATCATATGTATTATTTAATGGGTTTCTGTCAATATGGTCAACACTAATATTTGTTGTTCCTTTTCCATTACCGTGACAACCAGTTATAATTTGATGAATATATAGTAAATAACCATCACTTTTTGGTATATGAGTTACAATATATCCTGTTTTTTGTAAAAAAAAAGTCACTTTATCACCAATTTGTTTTTCAAAATCCAATATTTTTTGATATGATTTATCACACAATGTTATAATAGTATCTTTTTCGCAATACATTAATAATATTTCTTTATTATTTTCTTTTACAATCCACATTGGATTTTTCATCTGATTAGCGGAAATTCCAATATTGTTTATATGTCCTGGTATGTATTTAATTATTTTATACTTTTTTTCAATTTCATTATGAAATTTATGATATGGAATTACATTACATTTTCGTAAATCATATTTATTATTATTATTGAATATATAATCAGTATGTTCAATATCAAAACCATATAAAAATTCTATTAAAAAATATTTTTTGTAATTAGAATTGAAACTTGGATAATCATAGATGTCATCGTAAAGGAATTTTTTTTTGAAATTTAATATTTTTACAGCGTCATCACAATCTACGTAATAGTTTCTATCTTTGTATGTGATAATATTACAACTCAATTTATCATCAAATGAGTAGATGGGAGAACATAGGGCGTTGTTTAACATAATATATGTTATATATATTTATAAGATATATTCTTTATATTGTTTCTAAATAAATAACTTTATCGTTTAGTTATTTTTAATTACTATACGCTACGCCTGCCATACCGCTCATTACACGAAGGACGTTGTAGTTAACAGCATAGACACGGACTTTGGCGGTGTTGGTGCTGGCAACGGCACCAGATGAAAGGACAAGTTGAAGAACAGCGTTATCAATTCTGGAGAAGTTGCAGGACCCGGAAGGTTGATGTTCTTCTGGTCTTAGAGCAAATGAGTATACGTTGATGCCAGCATCAGGTGCGCGGGTGTGGTGTTGGAATGGTTGGACAACATCAAAGTATGATCCTTCACGTTCAGAGAAACGATCTTGGCCGTTAAGTTGTAATTTAGCAGTTACAACTGGGTTTTCACCCCAACAGTGCATGTCAAGGGCAGTTTCGGCAAGGACGAATGTTCCTGCGTCAGAAAGAGCAGAGGCATTTCCAGTTCCACCAAGTGGTGTATTATCAAGTCCCCAATCACCTTGGTTTGTTGTATCAGCAGCACCAGGCATTTGGAAAAGATTAGATGCGTTGATGAAAGCATTTGAACCTTGTGTTTCAGCTGGACCACCAAAGGCATGGATAGCATTTGGTAGAGCATCAATGGAATCAGTGTAGTTGAATGGTTGAGCACCAAGGGTTCTGTAAAGCATTGAACCACCTTCAAGGGATGAGCAATAATCAACGTTAGCATCAGGTTGAACAACCCAGATAAGTTCTTTGCATGGGTGGTTGAAGTTAAGTTTTATCTTGTTCGATGATGATCCTACTGATTCATCGCCTGTAAATTGAAGTTGCTCGATAAGGTATTCGTGAGGGTTTTGTGCCATTTTTCTACGTTCATCAGTGTCAAGGAAGATGTAATCAACGTAAAGGGAAGCAGCAACAAGGGATTGTTGGTATGCTTGGGTAACTGATTGAGTAGCAGATGTGGCAGCAATACTTTTTACAGCCCAAAGACATTCACCAATTGGTCTAAAATCAATGTTGATTTTGACTTCGTGATATTGAAGGGCAATAAGAGGAAGAGCAAGTCCAGGGTTTCTGCAAAACCAGAATAGAAGAGGAATGTAAAGGGTTGTTTCTGGAAGAGCATTACGAGGAGCGCAAACTTGGGCTGGTCCACCAGCAGCAGCACAAGGTCCGGCAACATCGGCAAATGTTGGGTCTGTGATGTATGTAAGTTGGGTGGTGTTACCAATCATCTTGAAGTAACCTGCTTTTTGTTCAGATGACATGGTAAGTTGGTTCCAGATGTGCATCCAGTCACCATATTGACGATCAATTCTTTGACCACCAATTTCAACTTCAACTTGGGCAACAAGTTGTTCACCAATGTAATCTAACCAACGGGCATAGACTTGTTTAGGTGAAGCAGTTGACATATCTTGGTTGATTTCTGGAAGAGTTACTTGTAAATATGTTCTGTATGCTAAATCACCGTTTCTTGAGATTGTGCATGTAACACGACGACCAAAATCGGCTTGGCCTGAGAATGTTTGTTCAATGGATTCCATTGCGAAGTTTGTGTGTCTTCTGTATGATACTTTCCAGAATGTAATTTCTGGTGTTCCTGTAAGGAAAACGTCTTGTGCGCCGTAGGCGACTAGCTGCATTAGTGCTCCTCCCATGTTGCTGGTTTTTATATATACTATACAGAGAAAATAAATTCTATGGAAATTGCTAAATAAAAATTAAAAATGAAATTATATCAAAAATACCTACATAAAATAAAAAATAATTTTTTATAAATTTATATTTTCACTATATAAATATAGGTATAATTAATAAATAAATATATATTATTTTTTTAGTGTTGTAAGTAGTAAAAAACATTAAGAATGTCAATAAACATATTTAGACATATTTAGAAAATCCACGATTTGACACAATGTTATAATTAATGCGTTAAATGACATAAAGATATTTTATCACGTTATATTATAGAAATGGTAAATAAGTGTCTATCTGGATGTGGTAAAACTGCTTCTTTCAACATTTTGGGCGAAAAAAAGGGTATATTTTGTGCTGGTCATAAATTAGATGGAATGAGAAATGTTATAGACAAAACTTGTGAAAATGAGAATTGCTCTAACAAACGAGCAACATTTGGATTTCCAAATGAAAAACCTAAATATTGTAATTCACATTATTTAGATGGAATGGTAAATCTTGCTGCTAGGCGTTGCAAAGGTGTTAATGGAATAAAATGTTATGTTACGCCTATTTATAATTTACCAACAGAAACAAAAGGATTATATTGTATCACTCATAAATCAGAAGATATGATAAATGTAATAGGAAAAAGATGTGAAGAACCTAATTGCAAAGTAATTGCGCAATTTAATGTTAAAGGTGAAAAATATGGTAGGTTTTGTTCAAAACATAAATTGAATGGAATGATTGATATAAAACATAGTAGATGTGAATTTCTTGATTGTAATTTATCGCCATCTTATAAGTTTGAAAATGATACTCATTGTCGCTTTTGTTCAAAACATAAATTGGATGGAATGATTGATGGAAAACATAGAAAATGTATAGAAGAAGGTTGTAATACAAGTCCCTCATATAATTATGCGGATGGTGAATTACCATTATATTGTTTTCAACATAAATTAGAAGATATGGTAGATATTAAACATGAATTATGTAATCACAATGGTTGCATATTAAGACCGATGTTTAATTATAGTGGTGAAACAAAAGGAGTTTTTTGTAATTCACATAAATTAGATAATATGGAAGATGTTGTTAATAAACAATGTTTATCTGAATGGTGCAATATAAAAAATCCTTCAAAAAAATACGAAGGATATTGTTTATTTTGTTATATTCATTTATTTCCAGATAAACCAGTAACGCGAAATTATAAAACCAAAGAAAAAAACGTACTAGATTTTGTATTAAACAATTTTCCAAATTTTTCTTGGGTTAGTGATAAAAAAATTCAAGATGGTTGTTCAAGAAGAAGACCCGATTTATTACTTGACTTAGGTTATCAAGTCATTATTATAGAAGTAGATGAAAATCAACACATTGATTATGATTGTAGTTGTGAAAACAAACGATTAATGGAAATTTCACAAGATATTGGTTTTAGACCACTTGTAATTATTAGGTTTAATCCAGATTCATATGTTAACAAAAACAATCAACTTATTAAGTCTTGCTGGAAAGCAAATAATCATGGTATTTTCATTATAACTAAAGATAATAGTAAAGAATGGAACAATCGCCTTGATGTATTAAAAAATCAAATAGATTATTGGTCTAATAATATGACAAATAAAACTATTGAAGTAATTCATTTATTTTATAATTTTTTTGACATATAAAATTTATACTCCCTTGCTCGGTTAATAATTATAACAAATATAATTATTATACCATTTTCATATTGTGTCTAAAATATCTTATATTTCTTCGTTTTTTTATATTTTTTTTCACCGATTGGAATAGCAATTTCAGTAGAATATAGTGTTTTATTGTTTTGTTTTAATAAATAGCGAATAATACTCATATAAGGTCGTTTACATACTCTATTTTCACTACAACCTTTACAACCGCTCGCAGAATAAAATTTACGAATATCAACAATTAAATCTAAAATTTGATTTTGTAAATCAATATTATTATCAATATCATTTAAAATGAAATATTCATTTTGTGAATAATTTAAAATAGTCATTAATTTATTATATACAGCAATGCGCTCTATCTTGAATTTTTCAGATTTTTTTGAATCAGGCATTTATTATAATATATAATTTAATTTTTATATTATTTATTCAAAAAAATTATCATAATATTTCAAAAAAATTTTATAAAATATACTTTAGAAGATTTTTTATTCGTCAAATTATATAAAAAATTATCTCCTTATATTGTATAGTATGGATATACTAAAAGCCTTCTCGTTGTGCGACGAACATTACCCTATAAATATTCAGGGAACTATTGAAAACCCACTTTTCCAAGCAAAACAAATAGGTATTTTATTAGGAATGACAAATATTAACAAAGTGTTATCTAATTACGGTAATAATCTGAAGGTTATAACCGAAAGTGCTTCCCTTGGTGGAATTCAAAAAACAACATTTTTGACAGAAGCTGGATTATATAGATTACTAGCTCGTTCAAATAAACCAATCGCAGAAAAATTTCAATTATGGATGATACAAGTATTAAAAGAAATTCGTTTAACAGGAGAATACAAATTAAAGCAACAATTAGAAATTGATTCCAAATTGATTTATGAAAAAGCAAAAAGGGAACTTCATAATAAAATATTACAATTATACCATAATAAAAACGTTGTTTATATTTGTAAATTAAAAGATGAAAATGATGATAAATTCATTATCAAAATAGGTTCAACACAAAACATTAAAGAACGGATGGCAAATATATCAAATACTTATGGCGTTGTTCCAATATTATTAGATGTTTTTGAGACGCAACATTATATTAAATTAGAAAAAATAATACATTCAAATGAAAGTGTAAAAAGTTTATATTATTCTATTACAAAATTAGATGGTATAATCGCACGAGAAACCTTTATTGTAAATGAAGACCAATATAAAAATATAATAATTTTAATAAACCAAGAAATAACTAAAATAAATAATAATGATATGAACAGTAAAGAAATGATAGAACTCAAAATAAAATTAAATGAAACCGAAATTAAAAAATTTCAAGAAGAAACAATATCATTAGAAAAAAAAATAGAATTAAAACAACAACCTATAGAAACGAGAGAAACAACAGAAATAAATGATAACAATCAATCTAACGAAACCGAAGATGTAGAATCCAACGAAGAAGAAATCAATTGTAATTTCGTGAAACGCCGGTTCAATACACGTTCTCCAAAGGTATTCCAATACAATAAAGATACATTAGAATTAATAAATATATATGACAGCGTAATTGATGTCATAAGAAATGTCCACGGTTCATCCCATACTGGCTTAAGAGAAGCATCAAAAGCAAATACAATATATAAAAATTGTCGTTGGGTTTTACAAGATAGAGATATAATAGAAACGCCTATGCCATTACCGACTGTAAAATCGAGCAATAAATCCATAGAATATATTGCGATGATCGATATAAAAAAAACAAAGATAATGGAAGTATTCGCATCACAACGAGATGCGGCCGAAAGTCGCAATTTAGCTGGATTTTCTACTATATCACGAGCAATTAAACAATCTTCCATATCATCTGGACATTATTGGAATTTTTTTGATAATTGTTCTCAAGAAATGAAAGATGAATTTCTATCAAATAATTCATTACCAGATAGATTTATAAAAAAAAATAGCAAATATGTTATACAAATTGATCCAATTACCAATAAAGAAATCCAACAATTCGCTTCGATTACAGATGTAACATTAAAATTTCAAATGTCGCATACTACATTAAAAAAAGTATCTATTAGTAATGAAATACATAAAGGATACAAATGGAAAATCATAACATCTGAATAAAAATATAGTTTTACATAAAATCATATTTTTATTGTTGTATTCATTCATATAAAGCCCCCCGAATTTATATTAGATAATACAAATTTTTCTAAATAATCTTCTTGGAAAACTTCATAACGGTTCTCGTGTTTTTTTGTAAAAATATAAGTATCATTTCTTTTTTTTATTGTCCAACCTTGGTCTAAAACATTAGATAAAAACAATAATTTTTGAAATTCTTTTCTTT
>Ga0214921_10007247_pt1 | contig 14852 bp, 15 predicted proteins | sample LL1505_MetaG_FD_177992 | JGI IMG/M metagenome (GOLD analysis project Ga0214921, IMG submission 177992) | Freshwater microbial communities from Lake Lanier, Atlanta, Georgia, United States - LL-1505 | ecosystem: Environmental > Aquatic > Freshwater > Lake | place: USA: Georgia | collected... | reverse complement strand
GCGTAACTCGGCGAGCATAGCGGAACGGACTGGCACAATAAGACTTCATTTGCTTTCCCCGCTTTTTTGAAAGATAGGCAATTCCGACGTTTCGGTCGACCGTTGCATGCGCTTTTTCAATCGCATCGAGTCATGATAAGTCACGAGGACAAAAAATCCCGCAAGGAGAATGACAAAGGCTGTCTGGATCCTTTCGATGGTCTTCGCCCTCATTTGGCGACGGCGAAAGGCTTCAATCAGGGAAAACATGATGTGACCCCCATCCAGCACCGGGATAGGAAGGAGATTTAGTACCGCCAGATTTACATTTAGGATCACGCTGAAATAAATCACCAGACGTGGATCCGTCTGAAGCAGGGACACCAACCTCTCAAAGATCCCCAAGGGACCACTCAAATGCTTCACACCCACACTGGAAGCAGGCGAAACCAGCGCATTCAATGTTCGAAAAACCATACCCGCCGCGGATCCGATCTGCTCGATGGGATTGGGATGCGTGATCTGAATCTCATTAGGTTTCCATACCACCCCGATCATCCGCTCCTGACGATTCATCGCTTTTTCGGGACGGATTCGGACCGTTCTGGTTTTGCCTTGGGCATCCTCAATTCCCAGCTCCAAATACTCCCGGCCGGAATCGACTGCCGCTTTGACCGCCGCAGGGTTCCAAACCTTGGTTCCGTTCACGAATCGAATGATATCCCCTTGGCGAATTCCGGCCCGCCGGGCCGGACCGCTCTCAATCACCTTGTTCACCACCGCGGTCTGCGCCGGATACATTTCGAATCCGAGTTTCCGCAACCCCTCCATTTCCTGATCCCGCTCCGGCGTCAGATGGACCGTAACGATCTCATGATTGTTCCGATCAACCTCCAAAAGAATCTCGCGATCTGTCCCCAACAGAATGCTCTCCACTACGGCTCCGGGACGACCCGCCCACCGATCCGGGCGTTGCCCATCGATGGCCAGAATCCGGTCTCCAGGAAGAACCCCGGCTTTGGCTGCCGGCGATCCCGGTTCCACCCAGCCGATCGTCGTAGTCCGATAAATCATGTTGGTCGGAACTCCGCCAATCCAACTCTCAATGGAGCAGAGCACCCCAAGCGCCAAGCTGGCCACCGGCCCCGCCAAGGCGGTAATGATTTTGGCTTTCGGGGATGCAGGCGGTAAATCCTTCACCTCCTTGGCTGCTTTCCCCTCAATGGCCTCGGCGGGACTCATCTGGGGTAACTGCACAAATCCTCCCAAAGGAAGCAGGTTCAACTGCCACTCCACCCCATCGATCACTTTTCCGTAAATCTTGGGTCCAAAACCGATGGCAAAGCGCTCGACGACCAAGCCCATCTTCCGGGCGGCCAAATAGTGGCCGAATTCATGGGCGGCCACCGTGGATCCAAACAGAAAGAGGGCCAGGAGAAGAGTTCCAGCGACGGTAAAAATCTCGCCCCAGGGCAGGTTCATCAAAGCCCCCCTTTATCCAGCTTCAGCGATTTTTGAGCCTCCGATCTAGCCCATTGGTCAGCAGCGACAATCGCCTCCAATCCGGGGTTTTTGTCCGTTCGATGAGATAGCATGACCGTTTCGACCATCTGCCAGATCTTCGGGAAAGAAATGCGCTCTTCAAGAAAAGCTTCCACTGCCACCTCGTTGGCTGCGTTAAAAACACCGGGCAATGTGCCCCCCTGTTCGCCGGCCTCCCTCGCCAACCGTAATGCCGGAAACCTTTTCTCGTCAGGAGCTTCAAACGTCAGGCTCCCCAGTTTGGCCAGATCCAACGGAGGCAACCCGCTGGGCAGTCGCTCCGGATAGGTCACCGCATATTGAATGGGAAAGCACATGTCGGTGACACTGAGCTGGGCCAAAACCGACCCGTCCACAAACTCCACCATGGAATGAACGATACTTTGGGGGTGGACCACAACATCCACACGGCTCATCGGCAACCCAAAAAGCCAGTGGGCTTCGATCATCTCCAGGCCCTTATTGAACATGGTGGCCGAATCGATGGTGATCTTTTTTCCCATCGACCAAGTGGGATGCTTCAGGGCTTGCGCCACCGTGACCTTCTCCATCTCCGCCGCACTGCTCTTTCGGAAAGGTCCACCTGAAGCGGTAAGAATGACTTTCCTCACCCCCTTTTCATCCGCTCCCTGAAGACACTGAAAGATGGCATTGTGCTCACTATCGACCGGTAGCACCTGTTTATTCTTTTTTTTCGCTTCCGCCATGACCGCCGAACCTGCCAAAACCAGAATCTCCTTGCTGGCCACTGCCAGTTCCTTGCCCGTCTTCAGTGCCGCCAAGGCTGGGGCGAGACCGGCCGTTCCGACGATCGCCACCAGCACCATGTCAGCCTCGGTCTCCTCCACCATCCGGACCAATCCCTCGGTTCCGGGATAAAACTTGGTTCCTCCCGGCAGATCTTTTTTGATTTTTTCCGCAGCCTGCGAATCGGACACCGCGATCGACTTCACCCCAAACTCCTTTGCCTGTTCGAGAACCCGAGCCGTGCTTTTGGCCACGCCCAAACCAACGATTTTCATTTTGTCCGGTAAAGCCCGGGCCACCTTGCACGTACTTTCTCCAATGGAACCGCTGGAACCTAGAAGAATGACCCGTTTCATACTCTTCCTGTTAAAACGAGGTACCCATAGAAAACCGGTAGACTGAACAAAAGGCTATCCACCAAGTCCAACGCCCCTCCAATCCCGGGAATAAAACTTCCAGAGTCCTTCACATGAGCGTCTCTTTTCACGACTGACTCGCCCAGATCCCCGATGACACTCGCCCCGGAGAGCACCAAACCGAGAATCCAAGCGTGGATACCCACCAAACTTCCCAGGGCCTGCGGAAACCATTTTACCAACCCAACACTCGCTACCATAGCCACCAAAACTCCGCCTACCAACCCTTCCCAGGTTTTTTTGGGGCTGATTAAGGGACTGAGCTTGTGACGCCCCAGTAACTTCCCGGAAACATAGGCGCCAATATCTGTTAATTTGGTAATCGCCACGGCAAAGGCCAAAAGAGGAATCCCGGCTCCTCCCGGCACACAAAAGAGGATTTTGATCGCATAATTCAGAAGGTAAGGAACGTAAAAGAATCCAAAAAGAGTCAGGGCCATGGCCTCCGTGGCACCCTCGATCTTGGCCTCAAATACCCTCCGGGTGAGCGCCCCCAAAATCACCAAAAGAATGAGTACCGCTTCACCCGTAAAGGTGATGGGGAATCTCCCATAAGGCGAACCTACGGCAATAAAAGTTGCCACGAAGAGAAGGGCTCCGGCCAAAAGACCCGTCTTCAGAAAAACCGTCCGCCCTGCGGCCCGCTGTGAAAGATAAAACTCCCTTTGGGCTGCAATACCAACCACCGCGATCAAGAGAAAAACACCCTGAGTGTATCGAAGTACCACCAATGCAATGACGATTCCCCACAGAACAAGCGAGGATAGAAGACGCCAACCAAACATTTTATAGCCCTCCAAAACGGCGTTCTCGGCGGGCATAATCGCCGAGAGCCTCACCGAACTCTTTTTTTCCGAAATCCGGCCACAAGACCGGCGTCACATGGATTTCCGCATAGGAGATCTGCCATAAGAGAAAATTACTCACCCTCATCTCGCCACTGGTGCGAATCAGCAAGTCGGGATCCGGAATATCCTTGGTGTAGAGGTGCGAGCTCACGGTTTCTTGTTTGATTTTCTCCGGATCGAGGGATCCAGCTTTCACCTCCCGCGCAATGGATTGCACCGCCTCGGTGATTTCTACTCGTGAGCCATAGCTAAGGGCTAAAATCAGATCCAGACGGTTATTATTTTTCGTTTTTTCGATGGCGGCTTCTAACTCCTCCCGAACCGCATCCGGAAGATCCTGCTTTCGCCCGATGGTCCTCAACCGGATCCCCTCTTTCCCCATCTCGTTTAACTCCTCCCGGATTACCCCCCGCAATAATCCCATTAACCCCTGCACCTCTTCACGGGGGCGTTGCCAGTTTTCAACCGAAAAGGCGTATAGAGTCAGATATTTTACCCCGTGATCCATTGCGGCTTGCACCACCTGTTTCACGGATTTTCGTCCGGCTTCGTGCCCGCTCAATCGGGGAAGGTGGTGTTGTTTGGCCCAACGCCCGTTGCCATCCATGATGATGGCCACGTGCCGGGGAACCGCCGGAACCGGATCCAACTTAGCCATGACGGAAAGTCTGCTCCCGCCCTGCTCCCACCGAGATAATTCCCAAGGGCGCACCGACCAACTCCGTGATCGCTGATAGATAGATTCGGGCTTTTTTCGGCAAATCCTTCCAATGGCGCGCCTCGGTCGTTGGCTCACACCAACCTTCAAACATTCGATAGATGGGGCGACATTTAGCCCAATCCGAGGATTCGACGGGCGGTTCCCTGAGAATTTTATTTCTTAGACGATACCCAACACAGACGGGAATTTTTTCCAAGCCGTCCAGACCATCCAAATTGGTCATAGCCATTTCGGTGACCCCGTTGAGTTGCACAGCCCGCCGAACCAATACAGCGTCGAACCACCCGCAGCGCCGGGCACGGCCTGTGGTGGAGCCGAATTCTCTTCCCATTCCATGAAGCAGATGCCCCAAAGTTCCATCCTCCGTGACAAAGGGACCCCCTCCCACCCGAGTGGTATAAGCCTTTAACACACCCACGACCCTGCGTATGGCTGTGGGGGGTACTCCTGTTCCCGTGCAAGCACCTCCCGCCGTACAGTGGGAACTGGTGACAAAGGGATACGTACCATGATCCACATCCAGAAAAGTCCCTTGAGCTCCCTCGATCAAAATGCGTTTGCCGGAAGCCACTGCTCGGTGAGCCATAGAAACACCATCGGTCAGATAGGGGCGCAAGAAACGGGCTGCACGGTTCATTTCGCGAATGGTTTCAGTGGAGGAAATTTTCCCCCACCCTTGGCCCCGGGCTGCCCGGTTATGAGATTCGACTCTATCCCGAATCCTTTTGGCTAATTCAGCGGATGGCAAAGCCAACTCTCCAGCCCGAAGGCCGACGCGAGCCGCTTTATCGGAGTACGCCGGTCCGATTCCACGACCTGTGGTTCCAATCTTACTACTTCCCCTTTTTTTCTCCGCACCCTGATCAACCGCACGGTGGATCGGCAGGACCAAATGAGCTTGGGCTGCTAAAAAAAGCCGGTTCCGTGTATGGATGCCCCGACGGGTCAGCCCCTCAATCTCCTGAATGAGACTGGCAGGGTCCACCACCGCCCCACCGGCAATCAGACAGGAAACTTTGGATCGCAAGATTCCGGACGGGACCAAATGCAAAACGTACTTTTCCTTCCCGATTTCCACCGTATGGCCGGCATTATTACCTCCTTGCGCACGCAAAACCCAATCGGCTTCGGAAGCCATGACATCCAGGATTTTTCCCTTTCCCTCATCCCCCCACTGAAGGCCGAGGACAACTGTAACGCGTGAGTTCAAATCCAAGATAAGCCTAATTGCCCTGAGATTGTGAACCGGGACCCACGTTTTGTGAATAGCCACCCGCACTCACGCTTGAACTTGTCGGGTTTTGGTTGAACCCTAGGGGCAATTCGGGAAATGCCTTCAGCGTCATGGTCGCCAAGAGCACCGTTTCCGAAGGAGCCCCTTGATTGTTTCGTTGTCCAAATTGTGCCCCTAAAATCCATGCTCCGATATCTCGATAAAGTCCAGCATTCACACCCTGCAAAAGACTGGGATTCATGGAATAGGTCACCCCCGCATTGACAAACCAGCTTTCGTTCAATCGGTAATTCGCACTCCCATTGAAAAGCTGACTCTGATTGTCAGTCAAAACGTTATTGTTCAGAGCATCCACGTACGAGAACTGCTCCAAGAACGAGTAGCCAAGCGTGACATCCAAAGCCGGCATAACTTGCCATCGATTGGCCAAGTTTAGGGAGTTGAAACCGTTGCTACTGACAGAAGTTGTGGCTCCCACCGTCGCGGTCCACCATGGGACGGGCATGATGTTCAGTTGATTGTAAAGTTCTGGAAAATTGGATGGAACCGTTTCAGGAATCTGGGCTGTAGTCGTGTTTAATCCGGGGAGATCAGGTCGAACCGGTTGATAGTCCCCATAGATTTTCCAGTTCGCTAATTCATAGGCAGCCCCATCCCGTTTCGTCATCAATCGGTTCATCAAACCTGGCCGGACGATGAGCATCTGATCAATCGAATCGATCGAATTATAGAGAGTAGGATTCAGAGGCTGGGATTCGGTTGAATTCACCCGGTTATCATACCCGGCAAATTCAGTGGGACGAACATTAGGCTGCGGAATATAGGCGAATTGAACAAAGGGCTCGAAAATATGCCTTAAGCCGTCCACCCCCATCGCCTTGGCTTTGACGTCATTCCATGTCGCGTGGGTTTTAAAGGAGAGATCAGCCCCCAGATTGAAAACATATCGGAATAATGAAGTATCCGATAGAGATCCAGAAGAAACTTGGACGGTTTGGGTTGAGTTTTGTTGATTGTTGAGCAAGCCGGCCGAATTTGGAGCCAGATTATCCCGCGTATAGACCGTTCCCCGAATACCGGCTTTGGGCGTGAAATTCAGCCAGCCGAAATATTGCCGCGGATAGAGAAGTTGGTGATAGCTGTCATAACGGATAGCTGTGTAGTTCGCATTGTTGGTTGAAACCTGACTCCACTGAGTTCCCAAATAACTGACGCTCGACTCCCCCTCGTACGCCAGACCTGGATTGGCATCAGGATCTTTAAGAAGTTCCTCCGGATCGTAGGTGCCAGGGATGCTCTGTCGTTTGAATTCGATCTTGGCAGAAGGCTTTTGTTGTTGGGTTTGGAAGAGATTGTTGATCTGCGTCCGGGCGTTGGCAGTCACAGTAAAATTGGGATCCTGATACATGGCATCCATGAAGGTGTTGGGTTGCTGATCTTTCATGTAGTCGCTCGCAAAAAAGTCCTGAGTCACGTAGGCATCGCTGAGTACATTGATTCTCGATCTCGAGGACAGAGAAGGGGCATCAAATGCCGGAGCGCGGTCTGCGTCCACCTTGTTGCCCCCCTTCATGATCGTGGTGTTGTGGCTGTAGGGGAACCAATACCTGCCACGAGGGGGGGCGGCCACCGTTGGACGTTCCTCGTCCCCATCATAGATCTGATATCCACGGTCGTTGATGTACCAACCGCGGAGTTTGACCTCGGTGAGAGGATGTTCGGGATTATTTTTGTTCGGTGTAACATAGGATGCCTGTGCCCCGCCCGCCCAACCACGCCGGCTGTAATAATCCACATCGATCTCGCCCTTAAGCTTATCGGTTACGGCAAAGCGGTAGGCCCCCAAAGCGTAGATACCCAAACGCGTTACCGATCCGGGCGAAATGCTCACACTGCCAGCTAAGTCACGTTGATACTCAGCCAAGTAGGGAAAATAGAAGAACGGGACATCCCCAAAATAACCAACCGAATTTTCAATGATGGTTTTATCTTCGGGATAAAGGCTGAGTGACGTGGCCTTCACCTTCCATCCTGGAGTCTCCCGGTTGTCCGTGGAATAAATGCCATTACCAATGTCATAGTGACCCAATTCAGGGCTATTCATCGACTCACCTTCCACCATCATTTTTCCGTCTAAGAAACGAAAATGCTCCGAAAGGATCTTCTTGGTGCGGAAGTTGTAGGTCAGGAGATCCCCACGATAGATCTGATCCATCATGTAAAGGCGCACGTTCCCTTTGGCTGTAGCCTCCTTGGTTCCGGGATTAAAATGAACCTGATCGGCCATCAAGACATCCCCTCCATAGGTCACCACCACATTGTTTTCGGCATAATAGATACCCCCTTCGTACCGATTGGCGCCATCTGAAGTAATCTGAAGTGGGGGTTCAACAGACTCGGGAGTTTCCTTTGTTTGGGCACAAAGCACCCCCCCCAAGGCCATAAGGGCACAAAAATACAGCCTCCATGAAGCGTTTATTTTCATGAGATTACGTAAAAAGTCCTAGCGTCCCTATGCCATTTGCACAGCAAAAATCATCACCCCTTAAAAGGGCTTATTATATATTCTTATCTTGCTTTATTATAACTAGTTACGACTCCAATCCAGCATCCTTTCAATAGGAATTTTGGCATGATCGATGATTTCCTGATTTAAAAGGACCTCCGGACTCATGTTTTCGAGGGCCGCCACCGCTTTCTCCAAACTGTTCATCTTCATGTATCGGCATTCGGCACAGGCGCAATGGTCGGTCGGTCCAGCAATAAAAACCCTCTCTGGCATTTCCCTCCGCAAACGATGAAGCATCCCCTCCTCTGTCACCACAATAAAGGCCTTCGCCGGTGAATTTCGGCAATAGGCTACCATCTTTTCCGTTGAGCAGACCTCGTCGGCCAAAGCCCGAACTGCCCTCGTACATTCTGGATGTGCGACCACCGGAGCCTCAGGATGCTCCTGCCGTATCCTGTCTATTGAAGCAGCCGTGAATTCCATGTGCACGTAACAGTCCCCATCCCAAAGCCGCATCTTCCTTCCCGTTTTTTGCATCACCCAATCCCCCAGATTCCGGTCTGGAAGAAAAAGAATGTCCCGATCGGCTGGCACCCTTTGGACAATTTTCTCTGCGTTCCCGGAAGTGCAAATCACATCGCTCAGGGCTTTAACCGCCGCCGTGCAATTGACGTAGGAAACCACATAAAGACCCGGATTCGCCGCCAAATACTCCCTTAATTTATCGGCTGGGCAGGAATCGGCCAGGGAACAGCCGGCATGAAGATCCGGCATCAGAACTTTCTTCTCCGGATTCACAATCTTGGCGGTCTCCGCCATAAAATGAACCCCACAAAAAAGGATAACCTCCCCCTTGGCTTTTTGAGCCGCATAACTCAACCCCAATGAGTCCCCAACGTAATCTGCCACCTCCTGAATCTCCCTTCGCTGGTAGTTATGCGCCAATACCACGGCTTTTTTCTCCTCTTTCAATTCGAGAAACTTTTTCTGCAAAGGGATCATCCCAACATTCTGCCCCGAAAGAACTCCACAGACAAACCTTGTCCCGATAACGACCTCGCACTCTCCAACCACCCTCCCTTAAGCTTGTCCTATGACCTCACAGAGGTTTTTATCAGGATTCGGCCTCCTTTTGTTCGTATTTTTCTGCCCCTTATTTCTTCTCGGGGCAGAAAAAACGGAAAAGCCAGATTTTGGCCTCCCGCTTCTCCCTCCATCGGGCTGGGAAAATACTTCCGCCCAAGCATGGGCCGAATCTCTTCATCTCCCGGTCGAATCCGAAACCAAATATCAATCCAGCTACCGAACCTATTCTGTTGATACAAAAACCGACCTTTTGCCCGCCAACCCAAAATCGATCGCCCTCATTGCCGCTGAAGATCATCCCGAGCAACTGACCCTAATTTTTGCCAACAAAGGGGACTCGGTCGGCGAAGCCCTTCCCCCAAACTCACAGACGGCTCATCTTTCGGCCATCGAAAAATCGATCGACAAATTGATTGCCCAGGATGCAGATCGAATTCGCAACAAACTCACCGGGTGGTTCGGCAAACCTCATCGCCAGGGATTCGGAGATTTCGGAAAAACGCGCGAATCGGCCGAGCGATGGGACGTTTCGGACACGGCTTTTCTTCTGATCGAACAAAAGGGGGAATACACCGCCCTCCGGATTCTTCCCTTGGCAAACGCCGACGCAGGAGGTCGCTCATCAAGAATTTCCGACTCAACTCTTCGAGAGCGAATGAAAAGCAATGTGATTCATCGCTCGAACGGAGATCTCGTCATCGAAAATATTCCCATGATCGACCAGGGCCCCAAGGGGTTCTGTGTCCCTGCGACTTATGCCCGGGTCTTGCTTTATTCAGGCGTACCCGCGGATCTCTACCTTTTGGCGCTTCTTGGCAAAACCAGTGTTGGAGGTGGCACCTACGTTTCTTCCATGGAAAATTCGGTGCGCTCCTTGGCCGCCAGCTACGGACGAAGCGTGACTTCCATCTCCCCATCTCTGGATCTGCCCAAATTGGAATCTTATTTCGAACGGGGCATTCCTTTGACTTGGGCTCTCTGTGTGGACGAAAGAATCAATCGCGACCTTTCACTTCGGACAAAAGAAAGAGACAACAACGATCCATCCTCTTGGGCCAAAATCCTTGAATCCAAAAGAAAGGCGGCACGTGACATCCGCAAAAACCCTCAGAATGGCCACGTCTGCCTGCTTATCGGTTGCAATCGAAAAACCGGAGAGCTGGCGACTTCGGATTCCTGGGGCCCTGAATATGCAGAACGATGGATCACGGTTGAAGAAGCCCGGGCACTATCCCAAGGAGATCTTGGCGCTATTGTTCCTTGATTCAGAGCATGACAAAAACCCCCTTCTTCATTTAACTTTTACCCATGGACGAGGCACACACAGGGCTTGGATTGATCTTTTTACTCGCAGCATTCGCCCTTTGCGGGGGAATCGTTATCTGGTTGATCGTTTCCGAAGGAATTCGCCACAGCCGAACCGCCGGCCAGGACTCCACCCACTCTCACTAAAGCACAGAAATCGGCCCCCACACTAAATGGGGAGGCGGAAGTCGATCATCTTTCGCCACTCTCTCTTATTTGATGTAAAGATTTTATCTTATATCTTTGATTATGAAAACTTTATAGATTTTATATATCCATATATTTTCATTTTTTTTGAGTAAAAATTCCCAAATAAAACTTAATACGTTAAAATAAGTTTTTATAGCTAAAATTTAATTGACCCCACACCGCCTACTTGTACTTTCGGCGCAACACAAGGAGTTGTATGAAATGCCCAAAATGCAATACTGAGGAAGACAAAGTAATCGATTCAAGGCCTTGGAAAGATGGCGCTGTCGTTCGCCGTCGCCGCGAATGCCTATCTTGTAACTATCGATTCACTACTTACGAAGAGATTGAGCGCGAAGATCTTCGGGCCGTTAAACGGGATGGTCGCTATGAACCCTTTGACCGTCGGAAACTGGTTCTCGGTTTCCAAAAAGCATGCGAAAAGAGACCCGTCAGTCCTGAACTGATCGAAAAAGCCGTAGATAAGATCATGGAAGAGCTTGAGCAGAAGTATGGTAGAGAAATTCCCACGACTGCCATTGGTGAAAAGATCATGGATGCCCTCAAGAAAATGGATGAGGTCGCCTATGTCCGCTTTGCCTCGGTTTACCGCCAGTTCCGTGACGTTCGTGACTTTGTTAGCGAAGTAAAAAGCCTCAGTGCCCGATAAATCCAAAAGCGAAATCCCGCTACCCCTGGTCTCCATACCAGGAGCTTCCCCGACCCGTCTCAACGAGTCGTGGTTGGTCATCTCGCTCGAAAAGGCAGCCCATCTCGCCGGCCACCATCAATGGCCCCTGGCTCCGGATGTCGCCCAAGCCATACTCTACTATCTGCGGCATGATTTCGTCCGCCCTCAGATTGAAAGGGATACCTTGGAACTGATCCTGCGCCGCTCCCTCGAAGGAATCGGATGCCCGGCCATCGCCCGCCATTTTGAATTAGCGACTTCCTCGCCCTCCATCAACTTGGCTGCCCTCGCCCGCGAGGCTCCCCTCGAGATTCTCTTTTATCACCGCTTGTCCGCCTTGGTGGACGAAAAAGTCTCCACCCTCGCCTCCGTTCTTCGCCTAGAGGGACTCCGCTCCTGTGTTCTTGCTCTCACCGGTTCCTCTTCTTGGCGCACCTCCTGCCAAAGACTCAACGATGAAATCGTTCATTTTATCCGCGCTCGGGCACAGACCCTTAGCCCCTCCCTCCTCGAACTGACCATTTGGTAGTCGGCCCTATGGCCAAGACGATTTTCGAGCGCATCATCGATCGCGAGGTGCCGGCAGACATCATCTATGAGAATGAACATGTCCTTGCCTTTCGCGACATATCCCCGCAGGCCCCAGTTCATATTCTTCTTATCCCTAAGAAACACTACGCCCGACACGCCACTGTCCTACCTGAGGATCATCCCGTTTTCACCCACCTCTTCGCCGCCGCCCAATGTGTAAGCCGCGAACTCCAATTGGACAAAACAGGATACCGCCTGGTCATCAATAACGGACCCGACGGGGGTGAAACCGTTCCCCATCTCCACCTACATCTGCTTGGCGGACGCCACCTAGGTTGGCCCCCAGGATGAAAAATCTACTTCTTTCTCCTTGGCTTGCGGTAGCGCTTTGCGCAGTCCTCAGCACCCTCACCGATACACTAGGAACCCTCTGGTGGGAGAAAAAAGACATCTCCATCCTACTGGGAACGATTTTTCTCTCTCCTTTGGTCTTTCTTTGTTTCGGTTATGTAGGGCGGCATTTTGGTCTGGCGATGGCCTCCAGTCTGACCAATACGCTGATTGTGGCCGGTCCCATTCTTGTGGGACTCACTCTTCGTCAGGAAATTCGCCGCCTCTCCCTGCCCCAGATGATCGGCATGACCCTCTTGGTCGCCGGTATCACCCTCCTTGCCTGTTTCCGCCCCCCGGCGGATTAAGTCAGTTCTTTGTAGAGAATCTTTGAATTCCGTCCGCTGGCCTCGTAAGAAGCTTTTCTCGCGGCCGGCAAAACGTCCACGGTGCCCTCGTTGAAGCCTCCTTTGCTCTGGAGATAATTAAAGGCTTGGGTCGAAAGAGCGAGCAACCGCTTCATACCCATCTCCTTGGCCCGATTCTCCGCATAGAGCATCAGCTTCCGGCCGATCCCGGCATTTTCGTGGCCCGAGGCCACAAACAGACATCCCATTTCCGCCGTTTTCCCTTCCAGCCCTTGAACCGCCACACAACCGACCATATTCCCGTCGATTTCAAACACGCTGTAATCGCCTATGGCCGCGGCCACCTCTCCCCGGGTCCTCCGGACAAGTTCCTCGGACGCCACCGAATTTCCAATCAGCCGCATAATCGACCGGACGTCCTTTTTCAGCGCCTTCCGGATCTCCGTGTACTCGTCGGCATAAATCATGGTTCCCACACCTTCGCTGGAGAATAGCTCTTCCAATAGAGCGTCATCCTCCAGGCCGTTTAGGATGTGAGCCCGACTGACCCCCTCCCGACATGCCCTAAGACCGTGTTCCAATTTGGATGCCATCTCTCCACTCAGATCCGCTCTCTTTTTCTTCAACCACTCCGCTGCTTCCTCTACCGAAAGCTGGGCTGGCTTTTTTCCGTTCATCGGCAACTCCCCGCCCCCCGTGAGAAAAATCAATTTCTCTGCCTTCAGGGCCTCGGCCACTTCCAAAGCTACCCCATCGGAATTCACCCGGTACGTCCGACCATCTCCATCCACCCCCATCGGGGGAATCACCGGAATGATTCCGTTCTCCAACAGGGCCTCAAGAAACCGGGTGTCTACGCGTTCGACCCGACCTGTCCACTGCTGATCCACCCCGCCCAGAATCCCTGCAGGATGGGCGATAATGGCGTTGGTCACGGCTCCCCGCAGATCGACATCTGCCAGGCTCTGCAAAATATCATGGCTATAAGAGTTTGCTGCCCGCTCAGAAACCTTGAGGGTCGCCTCATCCGTCACCCCCAATCCGTCCAAATTGGTGGGTTTCAATTTCATCTCCGCCGACATCCTCTTAATCCTTGCACTCGCACCGTGCACCAAAACCACCCGGATGTTCAGGCTCCGCAAAACGGAAATGTCGAGAAAGAGGCTGGCCGCCCGTTCATCCTCCAGCACAGCACTATCCACGCTGAGAACGAAGAGCTTGTCCCGGAAACTGGGGATGTAGGTCAAAATCCCCCTGAGATCGGATGCCTTCATACTTAGGGTTTTAGCATTTCCTGGAAGATTTGAACAAACTTAACTCGCGGAGCCGCAACTCCTCAAAAAGGCTAGATTTTCCCTGTCCTCCTTCTCTCCGGGAGGCAACTCGCCGATTCGGGGAATCCCACGGAGCCGATCATCCGTCAAAAAAGCACGCAGTCCACGGGCCCCAATTTTTCCATGCCCCAGATGTTCATGCCGGTCTACCTGGGAGCCACACTCTGTTTTGGAATCGTTTGCATGTAGCACCACTAGAGAATCTAATCCTATCCACCGGGTACAGGCCTCCAGTAAAGTTTCCCTTCCTTCTTCCGTGCGCAAATCAAATCCTGCGGCAAAGGCATGCGCCGTATCCAGACAGGCCGCCCTCCTCTTGGCTGGAAGCCGCTGCACCATCTCTCCCCATTCCTCGATCCCGCTTGCCAAGCAGGCTCCCTGTCCGGCCGAATTTTCCAAGGCCACCCGGATCCTCGTCGTGCCGGATCGTTCGATCGCGTCGAGAAATCCAGCCTCAGCCTTGGCTACCGCCTGAATCGCAGGAGTTTCTCCCCGACTCCCGCAATGCACCACCACCGTCTCGAGCTCTAACTGCTCCGCCCTTCGGATCTCTTCCGCTAGGGATGCGATCGACTTTCTACGAATCTCCGACTGCCCCGCCATGTTCACCAGATATCCGGCGTGGGCACAGACCCACAGATCCATCAACCTTTTGCGTCGAAGAAATTCCACCCGATCCATCTCCATCAGACTCGCCATCCTCCACTGACGGTTGCTTTTGACGAAAATCTGGGCCGCATCCTCTCCTAACTCCCGCGCGCGCTTGAGCATTTCGCCCAACCCTCCCGCTGTGGAGGTATGCAAACCACATCGAGCCCCCCGTCCCGATACAGCTTTATTTTTTTTCATCGTCGAAGTTGCGTGGTTTCCAAACGGGATTCTTGAGGGATCCATTGCCTTCATATTGAAACATCTGGCTTACCAAAAAAAATGGAACCCCTGCGGGCCCGCGAAGATTCTGCCTCATCAGAAAGTTTTCCAACTGATCCTTCACGATATCATAAGTCCCGTGTCCGGTGGTG
>Ga0214921_10007245_pt1 | contig 14854 bp, 12 predicted proteins | sample LL1505_MetaG_FD_177992 | JGI IMG/M metagenome (GOLD analysis project Ga0214921, IMG submission 177992) | Freshwater microbial communities from Lake Lanier, Atlanta, Georgia, United States - LL-1505 | ecosystem: Environmental > Aquatic > Freshwater > Lake | place: USA: Georgia | collected... | reverse complement strand
AATTTGGCAATTTATATTCTTGTTGGCTATTTTTGGTGGAGTTCCCGTAATAAGTTGGTATTACCTGCAAACGGGTCTCGATTATAGGTTAAAAGCACTTGCCGAATTAGGTAATCTTGGTCCAATGGAAAAAGAAACCAGGGTTACTTTTGATAAATTGACTTACTCTCCTGCTAAATTAAAAGGTAAAGTTCACTTAGGTATCTGGTTTCCTGATGGGTTCCAAAACATTGGAACATCCATAAAATATATTGAAGAACTGCATGAACAGTTTAAAAGTAGAGCTGATATTTCTTTTTATATTTATTCTAATTCAACAAATACGGATAGTTTGTTGAACTTTGCCAAGAGAAATAAATTGTATCCCTCTCCAATTATTTCTTTTTTCAATGATTTAGGTGTACAAAGAATTTATTATTTCATGAAGCCTGGAAAGGGAGAAATTCCTGTTGCTCTTGTCGATACTTCTGGAGATGTTAGAAAACACTATGATCTTTCTTCTGGTAAACAATTAACCAGGTTAACAGAGCATTTGGCTATGTTACTTCCGATAGAATCAACAAGGGATGAATTAATCTTTAAAAGAGAGAAAGAAAAATAGCTATGAATAATGATATTCTTCTTGAAAAAAAACTTAATAAAGTTGCCTATTTACTAACATTTGTAGTTTTAGTGCTCGTCGGTCTTATGAGGCGCTATAAATTGGACCTTGGGGTAGATTTGAGTTTTTTGCCAGCTTTTCATGCGACGCTAAATGCATTAACAGCTATAGTTTTATTATTTGCTCTATATTTTGTTAAAAATAATCAAATAGCATTACATAAAAAGGCTATGATGACTGCTTTAGGACTTTCAGTACTTTTTCTGCTTTCCTATGTTGCATATCATTTTACTACACCAGAAACCCTCTTTGGAGATCTTAATCATGATGGCATTTTAGATGAAGTTGAACTGGGTTTGGTTTCAGGTTCTCGTACGCCCTATCTTGTATTATTGTTTTCACATATAGCATTAGCAGCCCTTAGTCTCCCTTTTATACTTCTTACCTTTATCAGAGCTTATACTAATCAGTTTGATAAGCACAAAAAAATGGCTCGTTATGTTTTTCCTGTTTGGTTATATGTAGCTATAACAGGTCCCCTTTGTTATTTTCTTTTAATGCCTTACTATTCCTAAATAAGTATTTATGAAAAATTGGATTGTTTTGGGATTTGTTTTTTTATTACTTTTCATTGGTAATGACCTTATAGCTCAGTGTCCGATGTGTAAGATGGCAGCTGAGAGTAACCTTAAAAATGGTGGTTCTGCAGGTAAAGGCTTAAATGCTGGCATTCTTTATATGTTGCTAACCCCTTATATTCTGGTAGGTGGACTTGCTTATTGGTGGATTAAGAATAAGAAGAAGGTAATTGATTAATTTTGTATTCTTTTTATGTCTCATTTATGGGTTCCTCTTCTAAATTTCTTATTGTTTCAGGTTTAATTTTTGCCTGCTTTGCCGTTCTTATAGGGGCTTTCGCAGCGCATGGTTTAAAACCTTTATTATCCACTAAAGAAATTAATAATTTCGAAACAGGTGTTAAATATCAATTTTACCACTCTTTTGCACTAATATTGGCTGGATTTCTTTCATTCCAAATACCTTCTCAAGCTTCTAAATTTAAATGGGCTGGATTTTGTTTCTTTATGGGTATCTTTTTATTCTCTGGGTCTCTTTATTTACTTTCTATCCAATCAATTTTTAATATTATAATTCCATTTCTTGGACCTGTAACGCCAATTGGAGGTGTTCTATTAATCTTTGGCTGGTTTTTTTCCATTTTGGGTGTGTTAAAAGGATAATTTAAAGGTTTCTTTAATTTTATTTCTCCTCCTGCTCCAATACAAAAATTTCTTCCACGGGTATATTGAAATATTTAGCAATTTTCATTCCCAATGTTAAGGAGGGTGCATATTTGTTGTTTTCTATGGCATGAATAGTTTGCCTGCTTACCCCCATTTGATTTGCCAGTTCCTCTTGCGAAATATTGAGCTCAGCTCTAAATACTCTTATTCTATTCTTCATCTGTTCCGCTTTTGTAATATGACCTTAATTTTAATTGAAATCGTACGTTAAATAATATAATTAGGGAAAATAAATGTATAATCATCACATGAAAATAGGCCATCCCAAAAATTAAAAGGGTGGCTAATAATACTAAACTATAATTTACGTAAATAGACCATGTCAAAGCTTGAAGCCGGATAATGGAAATATATTCGTCTTCCATTTTTTCTCTGGAAAATGAATGTATTATGCCTGAAATAATTAATACCACAGTGATTAGTTCATCTAAAATACCGTTTTCAATCCATATTCCTTTGTTGTTCGTGAAAATTGGATCGTTTATAATTGCGGGTACCTTCATGACCAATATTTCATCCATACTTACACCTGAAAAATAAACCACCGCACCAATCAAAGTGGTTAGATAAAAAATTAATCCAGAGATATTTTTAAATCTGGACGGAAATAAATAGTTCTTCATTTGTTTTTTCTACAAATGTAAAATATATTTTACTTATTGTCAATAAAAATTTATTAAAAGTATCGATTATTTTACATTCAAAACGATTTTTTAATCCACCGAATTATAATAGGCATTTCTTTTTTGTATTAGGCTTTTAATATCTTGAATTGGCATATTTTCTAAAACACTTAACTTGTGACCTCGTATCAATTCGTACGTTTTAAAGCCTTTTACTAACATATATCTGGTGTGAAAATAGCCAACTAAATTTTGTTTGTCAAATAATAGTGTTATTCTGTCTGATGGAGAAAAATCTACGACTATACTTTCATAGATGAAATATTGTTTAAATTTTAACTTATTATCTTCTTGATATTCTGTAAATCCAAATTTTTTCATAAACGGTTCAAGGGTTTTCTTTTGGTAATTTCCCAAGGCTAATATTTTAATTAATTGTGCTTCTGGATTAAATGCCATATTTATGTTATCCTGATGCGTGTAAGCCTCCACATATCCAATATTATCCTCTACCATAACAATATCGATTGGATTTAAAGATTGCCCAATCAATTCCCCTTTTTCATTGGTTAAATTTATTCCTTTTTCAATTTTGAATTTTTCAATTTGGTTTGGAGTAAGTTGAAGGTAAACCCCTATTTTAATCCACTTATTTATAACAGGTGATGTTTCTACGTTTACACCATCATTTAAAGTAAAAAGAATTTTACCATTTGCTTTGTCTCTAATGTTCGCAGGGCCATGTATTTTTTCGCCTATTTCTAGTCTATTTTGACCTTTCACATATTGAAAGGAAGACAAAAAAATAGCTAATACAATTGTTTTTAGAAGAATCTTTGTATAAAACATTATATTGATATCATTACATTTAGGAAATCATTTCAAAATGAATCATTCATCGAAGTTAGTATTATTTTTTGTTGTTTTATTCCAAGTGAGTAATTTGAATGGTCAAATTTTATTCACCCGATTTTTAGATGAAATACCTATTAAAACCTTTTCTGATGGTATTCAATCGGTTGTTGCTAATGTAAATCAAAAGGGAAATCCAATCACTATAGGCGGCAACGTTTATAAAAAAGGAATTGGTTTGGAATCTACCAGCGTATTGGCTTTTTTGCTCGATGGTAAAGGAGTTCGTTTTTCTGCCGAAGTGGGTGTGGATGATATGGGTAATGATTCTATTCCTCTTCGTTTTTTTGTATTGGCTGATAGGAAAATTATATTCGATAGCGGTGAAATGTTACCAGGTGATAAACCTAAAGTGGTGGATGTGTCCATTGAAAAGGTCGGTAGATTAGGCCTGTTAGTATTGGGAAAAGGGGAAGGTTATCCTAAAAATATTGGCGCATGGGCAAATGCTTCTATTACGGTAAATCACGCTGATTATCCTAAAACCATTCCTAATGATGGCGAAAAATATTTGTTGACTCCTCCTCCTTCTCCATATCCCAAAATAAATTCACCCAAAATTTTTGGGGCAAAACCTGGAAATCCTTTTATGTACTTTACGGCAGCAACAGGAGAGAGGCCGATAATTTTTAAAGCTTTAGATTTGCCAAATGGTTTAAAAATAGATTCTTTGACAGGTCATATTACTGGAGTAGTTCATAAAAAGGGTGTTTTTTCTGTTGATCTAATGGCGCAAAATCGATTAGGTATTCATAAGCAAAAAGTGGTTTTTAAAATATCAGATACCATTTCTTTAACCCCACCTATGGGTTGGAATGGCTGGAATTCATGGGCAAGAGAAATTGATCAGCAAAAGGTTATTGCTTCTTCTAAAGTGTTATTAAATAACAGGTTAATAGATTATGGATGGCATTACATCAATATAGATGACGCATGGCAGGGTCAACGTGGGGGTGAATTTAATGGATTGCTTGCTAATGAAAAATTTCCTTCTTTTGAAAAAATGATTGATACCTTACATCAATGGGGATTAAAAGTGGGCGTGTATTCAACACCTTGGATTAGCAGTTATGCTGGCTTTCCAGGTGGTTCTTCTAATGTTGAAAATGGTTTTTATTCAGAGGAAGTGCGTTTAAATAAGCGAAATTACAGGTATATTGGAAAATACAGGTTTGAAGAAGCAGATGCTAATCAATGGGCAAAATGGGGCGTAGATTATTTAAAATATGATTGGCGCATCGAGGTTTCTTCTGCTGAAAGAATGAGAAATGCCTTAAACATGGTAAATAGAGATATTATCTATAGTATTTCAAATTCCGCGCCTTTAAATAATGTAAAAGATTGGGTTCGTTTGACTAATGTCTTTAGGTCAGGACCAGATATCAGAGATTCCTGGACTTCTGTTTATCTTTCTACTTTTAAACTTGCAGATTGGACCCCATTTGGAGGATCAGGTCACTGGATTGATCCCGATATGCTCGTCATTGGTAACGTAACAACTGGATCGCCCATGCATCCTACCAGGCTTACGCCCGACGAACAATATAGCCATTTTACCATGCATTGTTTACTGGCTGCCCCTTTATTGATTGGATGTCCCATGGATCAGCTTGATTCATTTACCCTTAATTTATTAACAAATATCGAGGTTATTGAGGTAAACCAAGATCCTTTGGGGATTCCCGCTTCTCTAATTAAAATGGAAAATAATTATCAGATTTGGAAAAAACCATTGGAAGATGGCTCTTTTGCTGTTGGAATTTTTAACGCTAATCCACTGGGGGATATTCCGCAAGAATATTTCCGTTGGGGTGATGAACAGGTTTTGAATATCGAATTAGATGTAAAAGATTTGAAAATGAATGTTCCCGTTAAGGTGAGAGATTTATGGAGACAGGAAGACTTGGGTCCCTGGGAAGGTAAAAAATCATTCCGTATCCCTCATCATGGTGTTAATCTTTTTAAAATTACTCCTTTATTCACGAAATAACCATGAGATACTCCTTTCTTACCCTATTCATTGTTTCGTATGTTTTCTCTTCATCTAAGGTTTGGTGTCAAAGCCAAGCCCAATCAGAGGATTTGATTATAAGATATGATCAACCTGCAAAGCGATGGAATGAAGCTATTCCTATTGGTAATGGTTATATGGGTGCAATGATTTTTGGTGACGTCTTTAAGGAGAGGATTCAATTAAATGAGGGAACCCTTTATTCTGGTGATCCTTTAAAGACATTTGATAAAATAAATATATCTGGTGATTTAGATACGGTAACTAATCTTATCGAAAATAAAAAGTATAAAGAAGCACAAGATATTATCACAAAAAAATGGCTTGGAAGAAATCATCAGATGTTTCAGCCTATGGCCGACTTTTGGATTAATTTTCTTCGAGATTCTCAAGAAATAAAGGAATATAGCCGATCATTGAATCTGGCAGAGGCTTCAGTAGTTACGCAGTATAAAATAGGTGAAAATTCCTTTAAACACACTTATTTTGCAAGTTATCCTGACCATGTAATGGTTTTTAAACTGGAAGCATTAGATAAAGAACCGCTGAATTGTAAACTCTATTTTTCAACACCCCATAATCCTTCAGCTGTTCATTCGGTAAAGAATCATTTTTTGCGCTTAGAAGGGAAAGCTCCCTCATTTGCTCTACGAAGAGAATTATCGGTGGTGGAAAGTTTGAAAGATCAACATAAATATCCTGAGATATATGATGAATCTGGTAACCGGCTACCTGATGCAAAAAATATTCAATACGATCTAAGCCCTGCTGGAACCGGACTAAAATTTGAGGTTAGGTTAGAAATCAGGCAATTAGGTGGAAAAGTAGAATATATGGATGAATATATCCAGGTGAATCAAGCTAAAGAGATAGTCCTCATTCTTTCTGCTGCAACCAATTATAATGGTTTTGATAAAAGTCCAGCCGAATATGGCTTGAATGTGGATTCTATTTTAAATAATTATTTTACCAAAATTAATAAAGTCTCATTTGATTCATTAAAAATAAAACAGGAGAGGGATTATAAATCATTGTTTCATCGGGTTTCCTTAAATCTCGCAGCCAAATCTGAACAATCTTTACTTCCAACAGATAAAAGAGTAGAACTTTTTTCAAATGGGAATGACCCTTCCTTTGTCTCTCTCTATTTTCAATTTGGCAGATATTTGATGATTTCAGGATCAAGGCCTGGGGGGCAACCTCTAAATTTACAAGGTATCTGGAATGAATTATTGGTACCTCCCTGGAATGGTGCATATACCATAAATATTAATGCACAGATGAATTATTGGCCAGCAGAACTTACTAATTTATCTGAATGCCATGATCCATTCTTTACTGCTATTAAGGAGTTAGCTGTTAATGGAGAGAAAACGGCAAAAAATATGTATGGGGCAAATGGATGGGTTGCTCACCACAATATGGATATATGGAGACATACAGAACCTGTTGATAAATGTACCTGTTCCTTTTGGCCAATGGCTTCGGGCTGGTTAACCAGTCATCTTTGGGAAAGATATTTATTCTCTGGGGATATAATCTTTCTCCGAAATGAGGTTTTTCCGCTTTTAAAAGGTGCTGTGGCCTTTTATATGGATTGGCTCATTAAAAATAAAATGGGTTATTGGGTAACCCCCGTCGGCCATTCCCCTGAGCATGATTTTGTTTATGATGGAAATAAAAGAGCTACTTTTAGTCAGGGTCCAACTATGGATATGGCTATCATCAGAGAATCTTTAGATAGATATATCCAAGCTTGTCAGGTTTTAAAAATTTCGGATGATTTGAATGTTAAATCCATATTAAAAGATTTATTACCTTATCAAATAGGTGAATTCGGACAACTGCAGGAATGGCAAATTGACTTCCAGGACAGTGAAGTGAAACACAGACATTTTTCACACCTGTATCCTATTTATCCGGGAGATCAGATAAATGAGAAACATACGCCTGAAATGATGGCAGCAGTGAAAAAAGTGTTGGAAAGGAGAGGGGATGAGGCCACCGGTTGGTCTATGGGGTGGAAAGTAAATATTTGGGCTCGGTTGAAAGATGGAGACAAAGCATTAAACATTTTATCTAATTTATTCAAATTAGTTAGAGTGGACGGTGCTAACATGAGTGGGGGAGGTACCTACCCAAATCTTTTCGATGCGCATCCTCCTTTTCAAATTGATGGAAATTTTGGAGCCACAGCTGGAATTGCTGAAATGCTATTACAAAGTCATGAGGGGGAAATTCATCTTCTCCCCGCATTACCGGCACAATGGCACACGGGAAAGGTGAAAGGCCTAAAAGCCAGAGGTGGCCTGGAAGTAGATATGGAGTGGGAGCACGGAAAGTTGAAAATGGCTAAAATTTTTAGTTCCGTAGGTGGTACTATAAAAGTTAGAACGAATGAGCAGGTGTTTTGTAACAATGAGTCAATAAAAGTTATAGGAAAGTCAAATCCATTGCTACAATGGGTAAATCCGGGTAACCCAATCATTCATAACCCCTTATTATTGTCAACTTGGGTGTCTAAAAAATCATATTACCTGGAAATTATTACAAAACCTAAGGATATTTACTTACTGACAGCTAAAAATTAAGTTATTTATTTCCGTTTTTTAAATAAGAGTTAACCATCATGGGTTTGTCCGTATTGATAAAATCAACTCCCAGCGCTGGTAAAAAATTCCATGCATCCGGGGTATCCGGTGTAGCCCAAAAACGAAAAGGAACTTTATGATTATGAACCGATTGGGTTATTTGCAACACTTTTTCTCTTTCCATGGCTGATAAGGTATCTTTCCCATTCCATCTTACAAATTTGTAAAATGGCAGAGAGACCATACCTATTTTTTCAAAAGAAATTTTATCCAGATCGTCAATAGATTGGTGGTCAAAGAATAGGTAATGTGGGCTGTTATTATAATCGGATGCTGGGGGCCTGTTTCCAGAAATAATAATTTTAACTCCTTTTCCGGTTCCAGGTTGGTAAAGGAATTCTTTGTAAGCTTCACATTTTTTGATAATTAAATCCAAAGTGGGAAAGGCCTCTGTTTTACAATCAACCAGCAGTTGTAATGAAGGGTGTAAGGAAAAGGACAAATCTGCGCTCAGCCTCAAAGGTTCCAGATATAATTTTTCAAAGGTCCTGTTCGATCTGATAGATTCTTTTTCATGAGCTACAAATAAAGTATCTCTTAGTAAAATGACATCTACTTCGATAGACATTGCATTGGCTGAAGCAGCTTCCCAAAAAGGAATATCTCGTAAATAATCATTGTGGCTATGAATATTTATATCCTGTCCAGAAGCTTTTACAAGACTGAAAATACATAAAAAGGTCCATTTAACTCGTTTCATGAGCATTGAATGTGGTGTTTTTAATTTTTTGGTGTTATTACCTCTCTTTTTTGTAAATCGTACTTATCTCCTTTTTTTAGAAAATAAAAAGGGTGTTCTGTACTTTTATCATAAACCAGTAAATAACTTTCTCCAATAACACTAAAGGTATCCTTTTTAACCACCATGGCGGTATTTTCATCAAGACCAATACCCAGAGAGGCGGGAATTTTTTCTAACACTTTTGGCAAATCAAAAGACCTGTTTCTGGCTAAAACGTGCTGGTCTATGATGACGTTTTTTAAAAAGGCAAAGCCTTTTTCGTGGTCACCCATGAGTATGGTATTATTTTTTGTATCTCCTCTGATAAGATAATCTCCTTGAATGGTTGCGCCTGCAGAGGTTCCACCAATGACTCCATTATTTTCCAAAACAGCCCAGAAGGCTTTTTCAGTAGCTGTTCCTGCATAAGAATCAACTAATCTCCATTGTCTGCCGCCAGTAAACCAAATTCCTTTAGCATTCCTGATTGGGTTAACAAAAGAATCGGTATCAGCAATCAGCTTATTTTCTGTATGCCAAACAAGGACATTTTTAGCTCCCAGGCGCCTTAAAAAATCTCCTTCTTTAGCCTCATAAGAGGTCAAACCCAAAGCAGTGGGAATAACTATAATAGGTGCTTCAATACCTCCAGCAGCCTCGATAAAAGTCAGTAATATTTCATCTGATAATTTTCCACCACCTGCGATAATGAGGGTACCTTTTTCAGGACCAACAATTTGTCCGTTTAATTGGAAGGAACCAAAAAATAAGAAAAGTAAGATATATTTATTCATTTTTTCACTCAATTATAATTTAGCGAATATAAAAAAATTAAATATGAATTATTATCCAATCTGGAACTTAACTTATTTTTAATAATCGCATATATAATCAGGGTTTAAGTTTTAGTGTAAGATAAACTTATTCCCTTTTTCAATGTTTCTAAAAAAAACAAAAATATGAGGGCCACCACGCTGGGACAGTTAAAAGCTGCGGGTTATGAACCTGTTTCTATAAAAGACGAGTTACGTAGAAATCTAAGATTAATATTGCAAAAGGGTGAACCTGTTCTTGCTGGAATCCTTGGTTTTGAAAATACGGTCATTCCTGATCTCGAGAGGGCTATTCTTTCCAGACACCATGTCTTGTTTCTTGGGTTAAGAGGTCAGGCAAAAACCAGAATGGCTCGATTGCTCGTTAATCTTTTGGATGAATATATTCCTATCGTAGCAGGAAGTGAGTTAAATGACGATCCTATGCGACCACTTTCCAGATTTGCCAGAGATTTAGTGGCTGAAATGGGGGATGAAACGCCTGTAACCTGGCTTCATAGAAGTGATAGATATGTTGAAAAACTGGCTACACCTGATGTTAGTATCGCCGATCTCATTGGTGATGTTGACCCTATCAAAGCAGCTAATTTAAAATTGCCTTATGCCGATGAAAGGGTCATACATTTTGGCCTTATCCCTCGCTCTCATCGATGTATATTTGTTATCAATGAACTACCCGATTTACAACCACGTATTCAGGTAGCTCTCTTTAATATTTTGCAAGAGGGTGATATTCAAATCAGAGGATTTAAATTAAGACTTCCACTGGATATTTCATTTGTTTTCACAGCAAATCCTGAGGATTATACCAATAGGGGAAGTATTATTACGCCCCTTAAGGACAGGATACAGAGTCAAATTCTGACTCATTATCCAAAAACAATTGAAATTGCCAGACAAATAACCTTGGCCGAAGCTAAAATTACACCAGATCAATCTTCATCTATCCATATACCTGAAATTTTAACGTATTTATTGGAAGATATTGCGTTTCAAGCGAGGGAAAGTGAATTTGTTGATGCAAAAAGTGGTGTCTCCGCCCGTTTATCAATTAGTGCCTATGAAAATCTAGTAAGTACAGTTGAAAGAAGAATGCTGATAAATAATGAAACCTCAGGTAAAGCCAGAATCAACGATTTCTGGGGGATTATACCTGCTATTACCGGAAAAATTGAACTTGTTTACGAAGGGGAACAAGAGGGTCCTCAAGCAGTAGCAATGTCGCTTTTTGGTAAAGCAATAAGAAATTATTTCTTAAAACTATTTCCTAATCCCGATGCACTTTCCAAAGGGAATGAAAGGGATCCTTACGGGACACTAAAAGCTTATTTTTCTGATGCAAATACGCTGGAATTACCATTAGATTTGCCAGAAAAGGAATATTTTTCCAGATTAGATAAAGTGGCCGGACTAAAAAAATTGGCAAATAAATACAGCGTTGAAGACTCCAATGATCAGGATATTTTAATGGAATTAATCATTCATGCTCTGGTTGAATTTAATTTATTAACCAGAGACCCTATAGAAAATGGATTATCTTTTAAAGATCCATTATCAGATGTTTTTTAAGACCTATTTTTTTGTTATATTGTCTAAAATTTCGAAAATGGATATAAAATCTTCTTGCCTTTTTTTAATCGGCATAATTTTTTTTAATTCATCCTTTGGACAAATTATGGACAATGCTTCCTTAGTCAAAAAAGGGTCAGAACTGATTAAAATCGGCAGTGGTTTTATTTTTACTGAAGGGCCTGCTGCTGATAAATTTGGCAATGTATTTTTTACTGATCAACCTAACAATACCATTGTGAAATGGTCTGCTGTATCAGGACAATTAAGTATTTTTTCTGATAATTCGGGAAGAGCAAATGGCCTCTATTTTGATCAAAACGGAAATTTGATTGCTTGCGCTGATATGGATAATCAGATATGGTCTTTTTCTGCCGACGGAAAACCTTCTGTATTACTCGATACTTATGAGGGTAAAAAATTGAACGGTCCCAATGATTTGTGGATAAGTCCTAAAGGTGGTATTTATTTTACCGACCCTTTATATAAAAGAAAATATTGGACCAGAAACCCTGAAATGCAACAAGATGGTGAACATGTCTATTTTCTGTCAGCTGACAGGAAAACAGTGTCAAGAGTAGATACTTCTCTGGAAAAACCTAATGGTATCATAGGAACATCCAACGGCAAACGTTTGTATGTAGCTGATATTGGAGCAAAAAAAACTTATTCATATCGGATTTCAAAAGATAATAACCTTCTGGATAAAAAGTTATTCACCAATATGGGTTCAGATGGTATGACAATCGACGAAGATGGGAATATTTATCTGACTGGAGAGGGAGTTACTGTTTTTAATAAAAAAGGAGTAAAAATAGCCCATATCCCTGTGAATGCCAGATGGACTGCGAATGTTTGCTTTGGTGGTTCTCAGAAATCGACCCTTTTTATTACTGCTATGGATGGACTCTTTTCACTCGAAATGAATGTTAAAGGTATGTAATATCTTTTTTATTAGATTTTCATAATTTAAAACAAGTTTGAACTTCACTTTTACTAATGAGTAAAATATTTTTTTTCCTGGTTCCTGTTGGATTTGCATGGTTTTTATTGTCCAATTCAGGTGGAGCAGCATCAGTACAAAATGTGGATAGAACAAGTTCTCCCTTGGGCGTGGGTAGTTGCGGCTCATGTCATAGTGGAGGAAATTATACTCCTGTTATTTCAACTGAATTGTTAGATAATAATTCGGTTGTAACAAAATATTCTCCCGGAAAGCAATACCAGGTTAGAGTAACCATAGTTGCTGGAAACAATCCGAGAGGATATGGATTTCAAATGGTTTCACTGTCTGGAAATAATAATGTTCAAGGTGGCTCTTTTGGTACTGCGCCAGCAGGCTTTAATAAAGTTACGCTTAATAATAGGGTATATGTAGAACAATCTTCTACAAGAACATCAGGAACTTTTATCATACCCTGGACTGCTCCTGTGGTTGGAACAGGAAGTGTAAGGTTTTATAGTGCAGGTGTAGCTGTAAATGGAAGTAATGGTACTGGAGGTGATTCGCATGTTCAGGCTGCTTTGCCTTTAACCGTTGTGGAAGATGTAACCAGTATTTCCCTTTCAAGTTCATCTGTGTCATTCCCTTCCTCCGGTGGGACTCAATCTGTTGAAATCACTTCAAATACTAACTGGACGGCCTCGGAATCGTTGTCTTTTCTATCTTTAAGTCCTACATCTGGTATAAATAACGGAACCATTACACTGAATTGTGATCCAAATACTTCAACGGTCTCCAGAACAGGTACGATAACTGTTTCAGGAACTGGAGCTACCAGTAAAACGATAACTATTACGCAAGCTGGATTGACTCCTGTCTTAAATGTGACCCCTTCATCTTTGACTTTTCAAGATACAGGTGGGGTACAATCTATTTCCATAGAATCAAACATGACCTGGAATTTAACAGAATCTCTGGCTTTTTTATCCTTAAATGCCACATCCGGATCGAATAATAAAACAATAGAGGTCAGTTGTCAGCCCAATAATACTACCTTAAAAAGGACTGGGTCCATAACGTTATCTGGTACTGGTGTTCCAACAAAAACGATAAATATTACTCAAAATGCGGCTGCTCCTCAGCTTTCGGTTTCACCAAAAGAGATGTTTTTTGATCAATCTGGAGGAAATCAAAGTTTGTCTATTTCCGCAAATACTTCCTGGACAATCATTGAAAATTTATCTTATTTGTCTCTTAATCAAACCAGTGGAACAAATAATTCGAATATCACGGTTACTTGTCAGTCCAATACTTCTTCTGTTTCAAGGTCGGGTTTGCTGAAAGTAGTCGCTTCGGGATTAGATACCCAGATTATTAATATCTCTCAGATTGGTGCAACGACTTTGTTAAATGTTACCCCAGGTTCAATGACTTTTAATTCATCAGGGGGTACACAAAAAGGATTGATTACTTCCAATACAACTTGGGAAGTTCAGGAAAATCTTACCTACATAAAGGTGGATTCATTATCTGGCGTGAATAACGGAGGAATTAATATTACCTGTGATTCAAATTTTTCTGCTGTGACAAGGACTGGGATGATTACCATTATTGGGAAAGGTGCTGTTAATAAAACCATCAATATTTCTCAAACTGGCGTACCTGGGTTTATGTCAGTTTCCCCTAATGCCTTAGAATTTAATGAAGCAGGTGGCAAGCTTTATTTTCTTGTAAAATCAAATACAAATTGGACAGTTTCGGAATCATTAGCGCATATTTCTTTAAATAAAACAACAGGAAGTAATGCTGATACTGTTTGGGTAACCTGCTCGCCAAATACCACGACGATTTCTAAAACAGGACAAATAACCATAACGGGTGTAGGTGTTTCATCTCAAATAGTCACTGTAAATCAAAAAGGGGAACAACCACGATTGGTGGTTAATCCTTTAAACTTAGCATTTACCTCTGCAGCAGGCACTAAAACCTTAACATTGACTTCTAATATTCCCTGGACTATTTCTGATTCTGCAGCTTATCTTTCTTCAAATGTAACAACTGGATCAAATAATGCGACCATAACAATTACTTGTAATGCCAATACCTCTGCTTTACCCAGAAATACTACTTTGTATATTGCTGGAACAGGCGTTTCAACGATAGCCATACCAGTTACTCAAACAGGGGCAACGGCTACAATGTCCTTAAGTCCCGTAAGTCTTCTTTTTCCTTCCATCGGGGGTGAAAAATCGTTCAATATTACTTCCAATACAAATTGGAATATCATTGATACTTTTTCCAATTTAAAGTTTATACCTCAAAGTGGAATCAATAATGGCATTGTAAAGGTTATTTGTGATACAAATTTTTTAACATCCTTGCAATCATACACTATTGGGGTCTCTGGAATTGGTTTATCCAACAAATCAATTACCATTTCACAAAGTGGTGCAGAAGAAATTTTTTCTGCATCTCCTGCAACTCTTGCTTTTAGCGCAGCTGGAGGAAATAAAACATTTCAGATTAGTTCAAATACTTCCTGGGCACTGGCAGAATCGGGTAGTTTTCTCTCTATTGACCCAGCTTTTGGTGAGTTTAGTAAATTGATTACAGTAACTTGTGATTCAAATTATTCTGCAATTCCCCGTAAAGGAAAAATCACTTTTACTGGTAAAAGTGATGCTTC
>Ga0214921_10007243_pt1 | contig 14857 bp, 15 predicted proteins | sample LL1505_MetaG_FD_177992 | JGI IMG/M metagenome (GOLD analysis project Ga0214921, IMG submission 177992) | Freshwater microbial communities from Lake Lanier, Atlanta, Georgia, United States - LL-1505 | ecosystem: Environmental > Aquatic > Freshwater > Lake | place: USA: Georgia | collected... | reverse complement strand
GGTCACATCGCAGTTGCTCATATTCGTCCGACAACATCTTCAACTGTGTTTAGCAACGATGTTATTGGGGATGAAGTGTTGTGGGGTGAGCGTCCAAACATTGATGAAGCACTTTCAACTGGTGACATCATCCGAAATACCGAACCTGAACACGTCGGAGAGATTTTGGTGAAGGAAGAGACTATTCCTGTTTTCTTTCAAGGTCAGGTGATTGCCGTGATTTCTCGCCACCGCAATGCTGAACACATGCGCTCTCCTGGAAAATTAGAATTAAATTACCGAGAAATTGCTAACCATTTGTATCAAATGGTGGCTGAAGGAAACTTCCCATATCAATCTGCTGGCTCTTTATTTGAACCGGTTCCTCGCGTGGGAGATGGTTTGATTCGACTAGATGTTAATGGAGCTATTTCATTTGCTAGTCCTAATGCAAAGTCCGCGTTTTCTCGCATGGGGTGGAACGGTGAATTAGAAGGCCGCAATCTTGGAGAAATTGCAGAGCAAGTTGTCACTGCTTCTCCAAATCCACATGAGGAAGGTGTTCGTACTCGTTTAAATGGGAAGACGTTGCGTCGGGTAGAAATTGACAATCAAGGCGCAACTATCGATCTTTTAGTCTTACCGATGATTCAAGGATTAGATCGAATTGGTTCAATTGTTCTTTTGCAAAATGTGACAGAACTTCGTCGACGAGATCGCGAACTAGTAACAAAGGATGCAACCATTCGGGAAATTCATCACCGTGTGAAGAATAACCTGCAGACCGTCTCTGCCCTCCTTCGATTACAGTCCCGCCGTATTGATGACCCAGCAGCAGCTGCGGCATTAGATGAAGCGGTTCGACGTATTGCCTCGATTGCTCTCGTCCACGAAACTCTTTCAAATAGCACGGAAAATACTGTTGCCTTTGATGAGGTTCTGACTTCACTAGTCACGCACGCACTAGAGCTAAGTCCTCGCATGGGGCAGTTAAGTATTGAACGCAAAGGTCATCTTGGCTCCCTTGAATCAAGAATTGCCACACCCTTGTCTTTGGTAGTTACTGAGCTAATACACAACGCCTTGGAGCATGGCTTATATGAATCTGGAACTCGTTTATCAATCGAACTGCAGCGCTATAGCAATGAAGGATTAATCACTATTTCAGATGATGGCATCGGCTTGCCAGCTGGGTTTGATCTTTCAACATCTTCAAACTTAGGTCTACAAATTGTGCGTACGCTTATAGAAAATGAATTAAAGGGTGAATTGAAGTTGGAATCATCACAGCAAGGAACGCAAGCAAAGCTGCGCTTCCCACTTTAAATATGGTTTTGCTGCTCCATTAGACGGGCACGGTTACGTGCTGCACGGCGCTTAAGAGCACGACGCTCATCTTCAGATAAACCGCCCCACACACCTGCATCCTGACCGCTCTCAAGGGCCCATGCCAAGCAAGGCTCTTTCACAATGCAGCGATTACACACCTTTTTTGCTTCTTCGATTTGAGTAAGGGCTGGTCCTGTATTTCCAACAGGGAAGAAAAGCTCCGGATCCTCATCGCGGCAGGCTGATTGATGTCGCCAATCCATTGCATGTCTCCTTAGGGAAGTACAACTATTAAAAGTTATTTGGTATTAATACACACAGTTGTGCGTGCAAGGTCTCAATTGTCCCTGCTCAAGCCTTGTTATACAAGGATGTAAGCAAAGAGTTTTTGAAAATATGAGTGATGTACCTCAAGTGTGCCCCCGACAGGAATCGAACCTGTGCACCTGCCTCCGGAGGGCAGTGCTCTATCCCCTGAGCTACGGGGGCTCGTGGGTTTAAGCACAAGGTTATCAGCGGGTGCGAATATGTCTGCATACTGCAAGAATTCACGCATGAGATCAACGGCTTACTTTGCAACAGGATGTTTCTGGGGAGCAGAACGACGCTTCTGGCAGATGGATGGAGTCCTTGAAACAAGCGTTGGATATATGGGTGGAACTCGTCCTAATCCATCATATGAACAGGTGTGCACAGGCGTTACTGGCCATGCTGAAATGGTCAAGGTTGTATTTGATGAATCAGTAGTTTCTTACCAACGTTTACTAGAAGAGTTTTGGACGATGCATGATCCAACCTCTTTGAATCGACAGGGTGGTGATATTGGAACCCAGTACCGAAGCGCTATTTTCACAACCAGTCCACAACAGCTAGAAACCGCGCTCGCATCACGAGCTGCTTACCAAAGCGTCTTAACACCTGCTGGCATGGATGAAATTTGCACAGAAATTCTGAGTGCAGATGGCATTACGTACTTTGAGGCTGAGGAGTATCACCAAAAATACTTACAGAAAAATCCTAACGGATATGACTGTCATTCAAGCACTGGGGTTGCCTACCCGGTTAGTTAAAGAGAAAAACTTGGGTACTCATCTGTTACGAGAAGTAGTGCGTAACCAACAACTCGGTTCCAGTAAGCGATAACTCCCACAATGCCTTCAGCACAGAACTCTGGGAAATTGCCAGAGAACAAAATGCTGATCCAAGCAAACAAAGTTAAAAATGCACCGTAGAAAATATAAGCAATTCCAACGATGTATAGAGGAATTGCAAGCAGCCACTTGATCAGCGGCAACCAACGATTCAGAGCTTTGGCATCTACCTCTGGAAAAGTCACACTAACGACATCGTTGTCTTCAATTGATGGGTACTCATCTGTTAACAAAAAGACATAAGCATTAAGGCGAGTCTGTAAAGAAAGAAACGCCTCATTAAATGCCAACAAATAGCTTGGGTAGACCTGGCGGAAAACCAAAGTAAGAGCCACGGGCAGTACCAAAAATCCAACAGTCCAACTTTCGGTGTTGGCAGCCCAGGATGGAGCAAATGAAGCCACAAAGATCGCCATCGGAACGACAAGGATCATGCGAAATAGTGCGGTCACGCGATTGCGCTCGGTCAGAGTTACATCGATTTGGGTTTCAATTTGGTTGCTCATAGCGTCCAATGTACTCCCATTTCACGCACAAAATTGCTAATTACAGGTTTCTTGTCATACTTTTGCAGTTGTTGCAGAAATTTTTGCAGTATTTACTTGCGGAAGGAGGCGATCACATGGCAGGAATCAAGGAAGTTGCAGAAGAAGCAGGAGTTTCAACTGCAACCGTCTCACGCGCTCTGCGCGGACTTCACCATGTGAATCAACAAACCCGCGAGAAGATTATTGCTGCAGCTGAAAAACTGAACTACCCATTAACGTCAGAACGCCAGAACGTAGTTGGTGGGCGGACAAATGCTGTTGGTGTTGTTGCCCCATACATTTCGCGCTGGTATTTCTCGCAGGTTATTAGCGGTGCCGAACAAGCACTACGTGAGGCTGGCTTGGATTTACTGCTATACAACTTTTCACAGATGAAGGGCCGTGAGCGCCTATTCCAACACCAGCTATTAAAGGGTCGAGTTGATGCCCTCATTGTTATTTCTTTGCCGCCAACAGAAGAAGAGTTTGATTCGATACTTAGCCTCGGTGTGCCAATCGCACTGGTTGGAATGGAGCATGCAAACTGTGCATCAATTAAAATTGATGATGTTGCAGCAGCTAAAACCGCTACCCAGCACCTTGTAAATCAAGGACATAAGAAGATTGGTTTGATGTCAGGTCGACCTGATGATCCCTTCAATTTCAGTGTGCCGCAGGATCGTCGCAAAGGTTTTATGCAAGCTTTAGCTGAAAGCGGCTTGGAATGGCTACCTTCGCGTGAAGTACATGGTGACTTCACCATGCATACCGCATCACGTGCGATGGATGATTTGTTAGCTCGCCCAAATAGACCAACTGCAATCTTTTGCGAATCTGATGAAATGGCAATAGGCGCGATGCAAGCGTTGCGTCGACATGGATTAAAGGCACCAGATGACATTTCAATCATTGGTTTTGATGGTCATGAGATGGCTGAGTTTTCTGAACTCACAACGATTGAGCAACCCGTCACGCTCATGGGTGAAATGGCAGCGTGGTCAATTATGGAAAGACTTCGCAAGCCTGCAATCGATCCACCCTCTTTGGTGCTTCCAACAACACTTGTTGTGCGTAATTCAACCCGACGATTGACTCCCGAAGAACAAGCATTCTGAGGTAGCCTTGCAGGCATGAGCGATCATCAGTTCTCGGCGCACAATCTTGCAGAGCTACACACTCACCGCAGTGAGAAGTGGCGCGGATTCCCCAATGATGTGTTGCCATTACCGGTTGCCGAAATGGATTTTCCAGTAGCAGAACCAATCAAAGCGATGCTTACCGAGATGGTTGCTCACTCAGATCTTGGTTACCTTGGCCCGATTCCAGAACTTGGTTTAGGTTTCAAGAAGTTTGCAGCAGAACGTTGGGGCTGGGATGTTGATGAAAAGCAAGTTCGCCTAGCCACCGATGTAGGAGTAGCTGTTGTTGAAATTTTGCGTGTGTTTACACAACCCGGAGACTCAATACTTATTAGTTCGCCGGTCTATCACAACTTCTATACCTGGATTAATGAAACAAGACTGACTCTTGTTGATGCTCCATTTGAACGGACCGGAGATGAAGCTACAAATCCTTGGGTGATTAATTGGGACTCAATTGAAAAGGCATATGCATCTGGAATTAAGGTGCACTTGTTGTGTAGTCCACATAACCCGCTGGGATTTATCTATACCAAGCAAGATTTAATAAAAATTGTTGAATTGGCAAAGAGGCACAATGTGCTGATCATTAGCGATGAGATCCACGCACCATTAACTTTTCCAGGTGAGACCTTTATTCCTATTCTAAGTTTAGGTAGCGATGCTGAATCAGTGTCAGTCTCTGTCACAGCAGCCTCTAAGGGTTGGAATATTGCAGGATTAAAGTGCGCCATTATCATTTCTCAAAATGCCGAAATGAATTCTAAGTTGTCCAAATTGGCACCTGCCATGCATTACCGCGCATCTTTACTTGGCGGATTTGCTACCGCCGTTGCATTTGCTGACAGTGGTGTTTGGCTAGATACCGTAATTGCACAACTAGATCACAACCGTCATTTGATAAAGAAACTCTTAGCTGAAAAACTTCCTACGGTGAGATATCACATCCCACAAAATAGTTATTTGGCATGGCTTGATGTGGAATCTTTGAACCTGGGAGTAGATCCATCAGTCACCCTGATAGAAAAGGGACGAGTGGCCTTTAACCCTGGACACGCATTTGGTAAGCAATGCGATCAATATGTGCGCTTAAACTTTGCAACAAGTCCAGAAATCATCGCTGAAGCTATTGATCGGATTGCGCGAGCAGTTTAAATGGAGGCCAAGAAATACGATGTCACCATAATTGGTGGTGGGCATAATGGCTTAGTTGCTGCAACCTATTTAGCAAAAGCTGGAAAGTCAGTAGTAATTCTTGAAGCAAACCCTGAAATTGGTGGGGCCACGCAAAGTGTTCAAGCATTTGAAGGATTTGATGCTTATCTCTCGCGATATTCCTACCTTGTTTCGCTACTTCCCGACAAAATAGTGGCAGATCTTGGACTTTCATTTGAATGTATCTCTCGTGAGGTTTCTAGCTACACCCCATATCTAGATAAGGGTCTCTACGTTTCAAGGCTGTGGGATGAAAAGACAGCAGCATCATTTGATGAATTAGATCCATCTGGGGCAGAAGCAAAAGCCTGGGAAGAGTTTTATGGTGAGGTAGCAGAGTTTGCCCAAAGAATTGCGCCAACCCTTTTGCAGCCACTAAAAACTAGAAGTGAGTTAAAGGCTGAAATAGATCTGCCACAGACTTGGGATTACTTAGTTGAACAACCAATTGGTGTTGAAATAGACAAACGTTTTAAGAATGATCTGGTCAAAGGGGTTGTGTTAACGGATGCCTTAATCGGAACATTTGCATCTGCCTATGATTTGCAAGCAAATATTTGTTTTCTCTATCACCTTATGGGTAACGGGACTGGAGAGTGGAAAGTCCCAGTTGGGGGAATGGGCGCTCTTGTTAATGAACTCATTCGCGCTTCAACTGATTTAGGCGTTGACATCAAAGTAGATTCAAAGGTTAGTTCTATTGTTAGTGACGAATCGGGCGTTGCCGTTAGAACTGAATCTGGCGAAGTGTATCAATCTAATTGCTTGCTTTCTAATGCCGCACCTGCTGTGTTAGCAAAACTTCGCGGAAAAGCTAAACCGAAATCATTAGATGGCTCACAAATGAAAATCAATATCTTGTTAAAGCGTTTGCCTAGGTTGAAATCAGGGATAGATCCACGACTTGCCTTTGCCGGAACATTCCATGCTAACGAGAGTTTTTCGCAGTTGGAACAGACATATAAGGATGCTAAATCAGGTGTGATGCCAGCCAAGATGCCAATTGAAATGTATTGCCATACCTTGTCTGATCCATCGATTTTGGGTCCAGATTTACAAGCCGCCGGTTATCAAACGCTCACTCTCTTTGGACTGCACACCCCGGCATCATTATTTGACGCAGACAATGATGGTGCTCGCGAAGTGGCACTTGCTTCGGCGCTTTCATCTATCAATGAGTATTTGGCAGAGCCCATCGAAGATGTAATTGCTGCGATTGAGGTTAAAACACCACTTGATATTGAAGATGCAATTGCACTACCTCGAGGAAACATCTTCCACAAAGATCTTTCAATGCCATTTCGTGAAGATGGATCAGCTCCTTCGTGGGGCGTTGAAACAGATGACCCTCGCATCTTTATCTGTGGCGCAGGGGCGATACGTGGCGGTGGAGTAAGCGGGATTCCTGGTCATAATGCGGCTATGGCTGTGCTGTCTAACAATTAGACTAAATCCATGAGTCTTCACCCTGAAACATCTGCAATCACAGCCGGTCGTCCTGATGCGACTCCTGATGCTTCATTGAATCCTCCATTAATTTTTTCTTCCACATATCACGCAGGTGGTCCAGTTGGTTATGGACGTTATGGCAATGAAAGTTGGAGCGCGCTAGAGGCTGCAATTGGTGAACTAGAAGATGGAGCAACACTTTCATTTTCATCAGGTATGGCAGCGATCAGTGCAGTCTTTTCCATCCTGCCAATTGGTGCACCGGTTGTTGCATCTAATCAGGGTTACAGCGGCACCATGAGTTTGCTTAATCAACATCATGCAAGTGGACGGTTAGAGGTTCGCTTTGTTGAAATTACAAAAACTGAAGAAGTGATTGCAGCCATGAAGGGTGCGGCAATGCTCTGGCTGGAATCTCCAACAAATCCATGCCTAGATGTTGCAGATTTACCGGCGTTGATCGCAGCAGCTAAGAAGTTAGGTATTGGGGTCGGCGTAGATAACACTTTTGCTACTCCACTTGTCCAAAAGCCATTAACAATGGGGGCAGATATTGTTATGCACTCTGTTACTAAGTTCTTAGCCGGGCACAGCGATGTTGTGTTGGGATCGCTTTCAACGAAAGATGAAGCGCTCTATAAGCGGTTAGAAGAATCAAGACGATACAACGGCTCAATCCCAGGTCCATTTGAGGCATGGCTTGCACTACGTGGAATCAGATCATTTCCTACTCGCTTTAGAGCAGCAGAAAGTAATGCCAAGGAGTTAGTAACTCGCTTATCAAAGCATCCAAAGGTGACCAAGGTTCGTTACCCAGGTTTTGGTGCAGTTATCTCCTTCGAGATAGATGGCACAGCAGCAGCTGCCGATACAGTGTGTGAGTCATCAAAGTTGATTACATATGCGACCAGTCTTGGTGGGATTGAATCTTTGTGGGAGCGACGCCGTCGTTGGGCGGGTGAGAGCCCTTCGGTTCCGGAGCAATTGATTCGACTTTCAGTTGGTTGCGAGCATGTTGATGATTTGTGGGCAGACATTCAGCAAGCGTTAACCGTCTTATAAAGAAATTTTGAGCCAAAGGCTGTATTTTTAACACATGTTTAAAACAGTTCGTCGAGTATTCGCAGCAGCGACAGTGGCCATCTTGGCCTTTCGCGCTGTCGGCTCATTTCTTTCTTGGATAGAGCATCAAGAAGATTCAGTAGCCGATACTTGGGTCGACGAAGATGAATTAGAAGATGCCTGATTTCGCATATATTCCTGGAAGCTGCAATATTGGCAAAGGTGAAATTCGTCGCAGGCAAATGGTCGCACTTGTTGGTTTGTTCTTTTCTATCTCAACTCTCTTAACTTTCAATACGGTGGATGCGCCCACAGTAATCCGCTTAGGTATTTTCTTCCCTTTAATGGTTGCTTCCGTTGGCTTTGTGCAATCCCGTAGCAAGTTTTGTTTAGCCTATGGTTTTGCTGGGACCTTTAATGTGGGCAAAATGGGAGACATCAAGCGAGTCACAAGCAAGGAAGATCGGGCTGCTGATAGAGCGACAGCACTAAAAATCCTGGGTAAATCTTTTTTACTCGCATCCATAGCGACAGCGGTGGTATTAGTACTACCCTTCTAAGTATGAAGATTCTAATTCATACCCGTCACGCAGACTTAGCAGAAGATTTCAAAACAATCGCTGAAGAAAAACTAATCAGCATGGAGCGATTTAGCGTAGTAATCGATCGCGTCGAAGTTGAAGTTCTTCACGAGGCAAATCCCCAACAGGGAAAACATGCACATAAAGTTGTGCTCACAACACATGGTTCAGGGCCGCTAATACGAGCAGAGGCAGCAGAGTTCAACGACTTAGCAGCTTTTGATACAGCGATTAAAGCTTTTGCCTTACAGATCCGAAAGATCCATGAGCGCTCGAAAGATCATAATCGTGAAACCTTGCGAAAGATGAAAGCGGATCTTTAAACGATTTCGCTTCCATCTTTACGTGTTGCCGTAAGACTTGCGACCGCTGTCACAATCAGGGTTGCAACAATTACTCCTAGGCTTACTTCAATTGCAACATGTGGAAGTTCGATTCCAGCTAGCTCATGAATGCCAATTCCATGGAAGGCTTCGATGATCATCTTGAACCCGATAAAGGCCAAGATAAATGAGAGTCCCTTAGATAGATAGATCAGGCGCTCTAGTAATCCCTGTAACAAGAAGTACAACTGGCGCAATCCCATCAGCGCAAAGATGTTTGCACACACAACAATGTATGGATCGCGGGTAATTCCGAAGATTGCTGGGATTGAATCAAGAGCAAAGACTAGGTCTGTGAAGCCAAGTGACACCAAAGCAATTGTGAAGGTTGTTGCACCCTTCTTGCGCAAGAAGGTGACGAGGCGATCCTCTTTCCACTCCTCTTCGCCATGCTCTGACAAAAGCTTGTAGGCGGTAAAAATTAAGAATGCGCCAAAGATGAAGAAGGCACCTGAGAATTTTTCAAGGATTGCGCTACCTGCTGCAATGAATCCACCGCGAAGGACAAGTGCAATGATGATACCTAGTAGCAGCACCAGCTGTTGCTTTGTTTTTTCAACTTGCAAGCGACTTAAAATGATTACGAATACGAAGATGTTATCAACAGACAACGCATACTCAGTTAACCAGCCTGCAAAGAATTCTTTTTGTGCGTTGGGATCTGATGTCCAGTTCGGCATGAAGTAACCAAAAACTATTGCGGCAGTAACATAGATTACAGTCCATATTCCTGCTTCGGTCATACTTGTCTCTTTATTGCGACGCAATACCGCAAGAATTAAGTCAAAGATGATGACAGCAGATAATCCGCCAAGTGTTACAAGCCAAATAGTCGTAGATTCCATGGCGGTATTGTGCCAGTTAGTGGTGGACCCACAATGTTGAAACAGGTGGAATCGTCATCTTTCCATCTCGCCCATCTGGTGTTCCAGCGCTCACAATCAGAACTTTGCCAGTGATTTCAACCTCAATCGGCAAATCGCCCAGATTCATGTAGATCGAGAGATTGCCACGTCGGTAGGCAAGTAGTGATGGGTTCTCAGAACCATGTGACGGTGATTCAATCCATTCAATCCCGCCATTGTTTACAAGGTGTTCTGCTCGCAGATTCAGTGCATTGCGATAAAGATTGAGTGAACTCTTTGGGTCAACAGATTGCTTATCAACAGTTAAATCTTTCCAACCATCCTGCATCGGTAGCCAAGGAGTTCCAGATGTAAATCCAAATGGTGCGCTATCTCCACTCCATGGCAAAGGAACACGTGCACCATCTCGACCCTTTTGGCCGCCCTTTGTGCGAATATAAATTGGATCTTGTCGAGACTCATCTGGAATAACACCATCTGGCAGTCCTAATTCTTGGCCGGCATAGACATAGGTGGAGCCTGGTAATCCAAAAACAAAGAGAGCAAGTGCGCGAGCTTGCGGTTCTCCCATGCGAGAGGCAACGCGAGGTGAATCATGGTTACTCAATGCCCATGTTGGAAGGGCATCGACAGTTTTCATTAAATCAATTGCTCGATTAACTACTTCGTAGAGATGAGCAGCATGAAAAGGAGCATCTAAGAGATCAAAGTTAAATACTTGGTGAAGCTCATCCGGGCGCACGTAACGGGTGGCATTAACAGGTGGTTGAACCCAAGCCTCTGCAACTGCCATTACATCGCGATCGCCATACGAATCAAATAGCTTGCGCCACTTGCGGTAAATCTCGTGGACTCCTTGGCGATCAAAGTACGGAACTGTTTGAAGCAATGTGTAACGCTTTTCAACATCCATTGAAACATCTAGACGCAGCGCATCACTTAATCCCTGTGGATCTGGATGATCTGTGAGCACATCCTCTTTTACTAAACCGTGTGCAACATCGATGCGGAAACCATCAACACCAAGATCTAGCCAAAAGCGCAAAGTCTTTTCATAATCTGCAAACACTTCAGGATTTTCCCAATTCAGATCAGGCTGAGATGAATCAAATAGATGGAGGTAGAACTGTCCATCTTCTACTTGTGTCCATGATGGTCCACCGAAAAGTGAGATCCAGTTATTTGGTGGAGTTCCATCTGGATTGGCATCATAGAAATGGAAACGTGAACGCTCTACTGAACCGCGTCCAGCCGTAAGAGCGGCCTGAAACCAGACATGCTGATCTGAGAAGTGGTTTGGCACAACATCAACTAATACTCGCAGATCCAATGAATGTGCGACATCAATCATTTTCTTAGCATCAGCTAAATTTCCAAAACGTGGATCCACATCACGGGGATCAGCAACGTCATATCCACCATCTTTATTTGGGGATGTGTAAAAAGGGCTTAGCCAAATTGCATCGACACCTAGAGCTTTTACATATTCAAGTTTTGAAGTAATTCCTGGTAGATCGCCTTCACCATCGCCATTGCTATCAAAAAATGACCGGGGATAGATCTGATAGATCGTTGCTTCTTTCCACCACGGTGTTGACTTCATGGTGAAAGGCTAGGGATTGGGCAATATTGAGACAATGTAAAAAGGGTGTAATACCCACTTCAAGGTTGCGCTTTTATAACGTTTTCACAGAAGGTGGCAATTACCCCTCAAATAGAAGGAAATGCTCAGACGATACACTTCATACATGGAGATTCTTTATAGCGCTCTACTTTTCCTAATTCTGTTGGGCATCACATATTGCGCCAAGTTGCTGCGATCACTTCATTCAAAGGTGAGTAAGACCTCCGCTGCAATTACCCGTGACATCCAGAAATTATCTGTAGAGAACAAAAAGAACTCAATGATTGCATTCCGACAAACTGAAGCTTTCACTCAGTTGACTAATCTTTTAGATTTCAAAGCAGCAATTCCTGCAACCCGCAGCTGGGCTGCATCACCTGATTTGCTTTTAACTATCTCTGAGATCGTCAAGAAAAACAGACCTGGCTTGGTAGTTGAATTAGGTTCAGGCATCTCCACACTTGTCGCCGCCAAATCAGGTGCCCGAAAGATCATCAGCATTGATAACTCAGATGCTTGGGGTGCTAAAACGGTTGCATTGCTTAAGGAGCACAAAGTCCGTGGCGTTGATGTTCGTATCGCACCATTGCGCCCATATGCCAATGGATCTGAGTGGTATGACTTAGATGCGATTAAGGATCTTAAGAAAATCGATCTTCTAATTGTTGATGGCCCTCCAGGATCAAAAAATCCTGAAGCACGATATCCAGCTCTGCAACAGTTCAAAGACAAGTTGTCACCAGCTGCAATTGTAGTTATTGACGATGTTAATCGCGAAGGTGAAAGAAAACTAGCTGAAGACTTCGCAAAAGCCCTACCAAATCATGAGCTAACTATTCTTGATCATGAAAAGGGCACAGCGATTATTGCCCCTCGCTAAGACCATGCAAATATCTCGCGAAGAAGCCTTGGCTGCTGCCAGTTCAAAGATTCTTGATACGACAACCTTTGTTCGTGCTGTTTTATCTGGCCGTCGCCGCAACATGCAGGTTGAGTTTGAGCGTATTGATATTCGGTTAGTTGAGATAAAAGGAGTCTTAAATCTGCAGTTAATGCAAAATGATGGACGTGCCACAACGACAAAGAATCTATTGCCACAACAAGTTGCTGTGGACGAGTTACTAGATAGTGGCTATGCAAACATCACTGTGGAAAGCACGTACGAGGCTTATTCAGTGCGCATAACAAAAAGTGGGGAAGCCCAAGTGCACACAGAAAAGCGTGAATCAGAACAAAACCTGGCACATGATAAGAAGAAGGATCGATTGCTAGATTCCAATGATCCATTCTTGCGTGAAGTAGGTATTGCAGATGCTAAGGGAATCATTAAGCCTTCGCGCCAAGATAAGTACAAGCAGGTTGAGGAATTCTTGCGGTTGCTTTCGCCAACTCTTAACGCTGCAATTGAGGCTGGACAGATTCATAAGCCCACTGCGCAAAATCCCTTGCGCATCACAGATCTTGGTTGCGGACATGCTTACTTAACATTTGCCGCCCATCAGTTCCTGATCAAATCTGGAATCCCAGTTGAAGTTACAGGAATTGATGTTCGCCCAGATTCAAGGGATCGCAACAACGCTATCGCCCAAAAACTAGGTATTACAAAGACAATTAACTTCAAAGCAGAAGAGATTTCTAAAACAACGGCAGATATGGCCGATGTTGCTATTGCCTTACATGCATGTGACACCGCAACAGATGATGCAATTGCATGGGCTGTTAATGGGGGAGCTAAGCTTTTGTTGATTGCGCCTTGTTGCCATCATGACATTCAAAAGCAAATCGATAGCGTGCCGGAGCCATGGGGAGCGCTAACTAAGTTTGGTTTAATGAAAGAGCGCCTTGGCGATCTTTTAACTGATTCATTACGTGCTCAGTTATTGCGCATCGTTGGATATCGAGTTGAGGTAATTGAGTTTGTTGGGGGAGAACACACTCCGCGTAATTTGATGATCCGTGCAGTTAAGACAGATGCAAAGCCAGAGAAGTTAGATATCGATAGATACCTCGAAATCACCGCACAATGGGGCCTTACTCCTGCCTTAGAGAAGAAACTTCCTACGCTTAACATCCGTTAGACTCGGCACATGTCCAAGGTCCTTGCATCCCTTCCAGTTGGCGAAAAAGTTGGTATCGCCTTTTCTGGTGGGCTCGACACTTCAGTAGCTGTCGCCTGGATGCGAGCCAAAGGTGCCGTGCCTTGCACATACACAGCAGATCTTGGCCAGTATGACGAGCCAGATATTGATTCAGTTCCAGATCGCGCAAAGGAATATGGCGCGGAGATTGCACGCCTTGTTGATTGCAAGAGCGCACTTGTTGAAGAAGGTTTAGCTGCAATTGCTTGCGGAGCCTTTCATATTCGCTCAGGTGGAAAACAATATTTCAATACAACTCCACTAGGACGCGCAGTCACAGGAACAATGCTTGTGCGCGCAATGCATTCAGATTCAGTAGAAATTTGGGGCGATGGCTCAACTTATAAAGGCAATGACATTGAACGTTTCTATCGTTATGGGCTTCTAGCAAATCCAAACTTGCGAATCTATAAGCCATGGCTTGATCAAGATTTCGTAACAGAACTTGGTGGTCGTAAGGAAATGTCTGAGTGGCTAGTCGCACATGGCTTGCCATATCGCGACAGCACCGAAAAGGCTTATTCAACGGATGCAAACATCTTGGGTGCAACGCATGAGGCAAAGAGTCTTGAGAACTTGGATACTTCAGTTGAGTTAGTTCAACCAATTATGGGTGTTCGATTCTGGGATCCTGCGGTAAAAATTGACACTGAAGATGTGAAGATCTCATTTAAGCAAGGTCGCCCTGTTGCTATCAATGGCAAAACTTTTGATGACATCGTAGATTTGATGAAGGAAGCAAATGCTGTTGGTGGTCGTCACGGTCTTGGTATGGCAGATCAGATTGAAAACAGAATCATTGAGGCAAAGAGCCGTGGAATTTATGAAGCACCAGGAATGGCGCTGCTCTTTATTGCATATGAGCGTTTAATAAGTGCAATCCACAACGAAGACACTATTGCTAACTATCACGCAGAGGGTCGCCGCCTAGGTCGTCTTTTGTATGAGGGTCGCTGGTTTGACCCACAAGCGTTAATGCTTCGTGAATCACTCATGCGTTGGGTTGCATCTGCTGTTACAGGTGAAGTAACTATTCGCATGCGCCGTGGTGATGATTACTCAATCATCAATACAACTGGCCCAGGACTTAGCTACCACCCAGAAAAACTGTCCATGGAGCGCACAGAAAATGCTGCCTTTGGTCCAGTAGATCGCATCGGTCAATTAACTATGCGAAACCTTGATATTGCCGATACCCGTGCCAAGTTAGAGCTCTACCGCGCGCAGGGTCAGATCGGTGATGGCGAATTTAAACTAATCGGCGAAATCGAATAACAAGGAGAACAATGCCAAAGAAAACTCTAGTAAAAGTATTTGCGGTTTTGGCCGTATTAGCAATTGCATTTGCAACAATCACATCTTTCGGAGGGAAAGACACAGTGTCAGAATCAGCAGCAGGATTGCCAGTGGTAAC
>Ga0214921_10007242_pt1 | contig 14860 bp, 13 predicted proteins | sample LL1505_MetaG_FD_177992 | JGI IMG/M metagenome (GOLD analysis project Ga0214921, IMG submission 177992) | Freshwater microbial communities from Lake Lanier, Atlanta, Georgia, United States - LL-1505 | ecosystem: Environmental > Aquatic > Freshwater > Lake | place: USA: Georgia | collected... | reverse complement strand
TTTTGCAGTCCGCTGGAAGTAAAGGCCGTCGAGCCGGAGCCACCCGTCAACACTGCTCCTGCCGCTTTGGTCACGTTGCTGGCTGTGATCGTCAACGAACGGGCGGTGATGTCTGCGGTGTTGGTGGGCTGAGTCAGGGTGTAGTAACTCGACTGACCTCCGCTGATGGCATACCCGCTGGCAGTGATTGTCTTCGCCGTTCCCACAGAGGCAGTGGCATACGTCCAACTCGCGGATGACGAATCCAAGGTGGCAGTGTCGCTACCCTCAAATCCACTCAAGGCTGCAGTTCCTGTCACACTTGCGGAAGTCGTGCCAGTGTAATTCTTCGAAGCGCCGGTGAGACCCGTAATCGTCAGTGCCTTTTTCGACACGGTATTGCCTGTGGATGCTGTGGCGATATTGACCGAAGAGGCTCCAGTGCTGCTCAGAACAATGTTTTTAGAATCATAGGATGTGCCAGGAGTAGCAGTGGCTGCCAAACGAACGCGCAGTGATCCGCTGGCCGTACCGCCCGACTGTGTGAACGTGGCCGTAGTGCCATAGGTTGTTCCATCGGAGGAAACCTCAAAACCCGTCGGAGCCGTGGCCGTGATGCTTGCCGAAAGATTGCTTCCGCCAACCGTGAAGGTCTGCGCGGTCGAGGCCGTACCGTAAGTCGTGCTGAAAGCGGCAGCCGTCGTCGCACCCGTGATCGTGGGTGTTGCAGCAGCCGCAACGGGAGCAAACGCCACGCCTTTCATCGTTGTTCCAGCAGCAGCTGTATAAAGGGGAACATTGTTAGCCGTGGTAATGGCAATGCTCGCGTTGAAACCAGCGGTATCGGTTAACTTATACAAAACGTTTGCTGCCGTTGCCCCAGTCCCTGAGGTAACAAATAAATCCACTCCAGATCCGCTTTTTTTGGCTGCTAGGCCAAATCCACCGAAAGTAGTCGTGTAGGTCCCGTTAGCCGTCCAAGTTCCAGAGACCAAAGAATACTTTGCTATGGTGCCTGCGGTTGCGGACGTAGCAGATAGAATATACAAAACATCGTAAGTTGTGCCGTTTGATCCCGACTGGATTAAATAGAAGTCTTGCCCAGCGGTCGTTCCATTCGGTAACCCAGTGAGAGCGGTGTACGTGCCCCCCGTCGCTGCAGAGATTATTCCAACAAAGGGAGCAGCAGTACTTGATGTCATAGCATAAACGACAGAACCAAAAGCTTTGACAGCCCTAACGTTTCCAGACGGACTAGAAGCGATAGCACCATCCGTATAAAATCCATTCTGATCTCCAATGAACCATGTCGAATTATTAGGCGAACTGGCGCCACGTGTCTGTTGTCCAGAAGTACCTGTCCACGAAGCAGGGTTGGCGACAGTAGCTGCGTTGTTGATGGTTACGACTCCACGGCTTGTTAAGGTGTTTGCATTAGAAGCTGATGTTGAAGAATTGCCCTTGTGAGCTGTTAATGCAATCAGGCTTCCATCCGCGCTGTTGGCCAAATAAAGCGAGCTGGTGCCAGAGCCGCTGACCCTATACGAATTTCCATCAATAGTAATCGTCTGTACCGGAGAGCTTTGAGAGGCGGTACTAGGAGAAAGTTCGATGACGGAGGCTGTTGTGTTGTTAGTAGTGGCTGAAGCTGCGACAATTACAGCAAGATTTCCAGAAGTGAAGTTGGCCGCCTGGACGGATTGGTTGGCAAAAGAAAAGAGCGCAGCACCGGCAAGAGCCAAACTCGCGAAATAGGATGAGCGGTTGTTGAGGGAGTTGGTTTTCATATTGTATTATCTCCTGGGACAAAAGGTCCGCACCGCAGGCTTGGCGCAACCAAGCCGGGCAGTACGCACGATTTGTTTTTGTCGGGACACACCACAACTTCCTCCAATTTCGAAAATTGGCTATGAGTTTATTGTGACACTTTGGTGACAATTTACATAGCCTGCGAATATCGCAACATGCTGATTGAAAGCCTTTTGCTTAATCAGTTTCCCTAATTTAGACTTCCTTTGGCACGGACGACCGTCTCGGTCGTCCTTGGATGAGCGGGGACGCTCATCCCTACCTATCACTCATTTCTCAGCCAATTGAGCTCCGAGCTTCTCTTGCACTCCAATTTTCAAAGTTGAATCCTCGGTACGGACGACCGTCCCGGTCGTCCTAGGATGAGCGGGGACGCTCATCCCTACCCTCCATCATCCCTCTGCGAATCGAGGCTCGGCTTCTCTTAAATTAGAATTTTAAAAGTTCATTGCTAGGTACGGACGAGCCTCCGGCTCGTCCTAGGATACCCCGACAAGTCGGGGTCATCCGTACCTAAACTTAAACCTCAACCAATTTCCCCGACCGCCTGCACTTCGATCCCAAAACGAAACTGTCCCACCTTCGTCCCTCTCCATTCCAGCTCTGTCTTCACGTTCCCCCTCCACACTCTCTCTTCCTCGCTCCACTCCAGCAAAACCCGCGGACTTTCCGGATCCGCATCTCCCTTCTCCCCCTTGGGCAACAGCACCAAGACTCCCTCCAACGAAAACAGCGAAAACCTTCCTTCGGAAATTTCCGCCAGCAACGCACTCAGCGACGGCCCCGCCTTCCGCAAATACGGACCCACCTCCGCCACCAATCGTTTCCCCTGCTTGTCGCTCCCTCCCTCCAACAACCCCTCCACCAGTTCCACCCCGGCCGAGGCCACTCCCGTCAGCCCGCCCAATTCGGGCCGATCCGCATGCAGGGAGAAAGAAAGAGTCAACGGCAAGGTGTGCCGGTCGGACTTCAACTTCGGCGCCACCGCCTGAAACAGCTCGGCCTTCTCCCACGTCAACACCTCGCCCGCCTTCGCCAACCATGTCTCATAACGGAATCTTCCGATCCCGCTCGCCGCCTCACACCCGAACCACTGCATCCTCGCCAGATATTCGCCGGAACGAACCGGACTCAGCCCCGCATCAGGCCGACTCATCCAGCCCGCCTTTTTCCCTCGGACCGATCCCTTCCGCACTCCGATCTCCACATCCTGCAACAGAATCTCCGGCCGGGAAATCCGCACACTGAACCCGCCCGCCGAATTCACCGGCTCCCCCAGATCCTCCACCTCCATCTCGACCGCAAACACCTCCTTCCCGTTCCGCTTGAACTCCACGATCCATCGGTCCCCATCCGCCACTCCCTTCTCCATTGTTCCAAAGAAGCGGGCCTCCTCATCGTCATCCACCTCGCCCCTTAAAAATTTCAACACCGCCGCCACCAGACCAAATGCCGGTGCAATCGGCCCTAGCCACAGTCCCCAGGGAGTTCCTTTTCCGGGAATAGCGCCGGAAAGCGCCTCGGCCACACCGGCCGCCTTGTCGAGCGCCCGGCGCGACTCCTCATCTGACTCGGTCACACCGACGGAGATCCCCACCCCTCCGGGATTTCTCCCCAAATACGCCAATCTCCGCAGATATTTTTGGTTCACCGGACCCGAGCCGCTGAACGGCAACACGGTGGCCTGCCCGGCAACGGTGAGCTCCACCACCCCTTCCCGGTTCGGGCCGAGATCACGCGAGAGGAAGGTCCGCGGATCTACCCGGACCTCTTTGAGAAAAACAGCGAGAAGATGGGAGCCTGGAATCGGTGCAGCCGGACCGCGCACGATGCGGAGGCCGGCTCCAGCGGTGAAGAGAATTCTCTCCATTCCGGTTTTCTGGCCGGATTTTTTAAAAAATCAACCGCCGGTTTGGGCCGGGTGGATTTACTGCAGGTCGGTGCTGAAAACGTCGTTCTTTTTTCCCGACTGGGTATCCGCCGTTCCGTCACTCCCGTAACTGAGAGCCAACACGGAAATTTTGAGATTCTTTGCCGTTCCGGCGTAGGTGTAGGTGATCGCACCCGTCTCCCCCGTATCCACCACAACGATGTACTGGTTGCCCCACGGGTCGGGCAATCCGCTGGTGCCGCCTTTTGAGCCTTCGAGAAAGCGAATTCCCTTCGGATTCGCCGCCTGGCCACTGGTGGCGTCGAGAATGGTCGTGCTGTCCCCGTTGAGAACCTTGATCAGATTTTGAACCGTAGTCGACGAGCTACTGCTAAACGTAACGTTGGCTTGGGTCACATCCCCAGGGAAACGTCCGTACTCCTGCTTGTAGGCCTTCACGGCCGCGACAATTGCCGTTGCCTCGCCCTTGGCCTTGGCCTTCATTCCCGCATCCATTGCCCGGGGAATCCCCGCCGCCAACAGCCCCACCAAAAGTCCGATGATGGAGACCACAACCAGCAACTCCACCAAGGTGAAGGCCGATGTCGGAGCCGTGTTGCGAAACGCCGTTCGCTTCATTTGAAGGTCCCCACCGCCTTGTTGTTGGTGTCACGGTCGATCACCCAGACAGCCACGCTGCTCGCCACATTCGTGTTGGTCAGATAGGCGGAAGCCGTATTGTTTGTCCTGGGGTTAAAGGATCCGACATTGTTTGAATCCATCCAAATGAAAAAATTGCTCTGTGAACTGCCCTTGTAAAATCCCTTCGGAGTCACAATTCCACTGGAGTTGGTGAATTTCGGCGGCACCTCCAAAAAGGCGATCCCGCGGTAGTTCCCCCCGTTGGTATTGGTCGTGGTCATCAGACTCAAAAAGGTAGCATCTGTTTTGCCCGCAGTGTTGGAGGGATAGGCAGAATATTCCGCATAAAAGGCGTTCACCGCCGTCTTGATCGATTCCGCCATCGCAGACACCTCCGCCTTCTTCCCCGCCTTGATCGCCCCGTTCACCGCAGGAAATCCCAACCCTGCCAGAAGTCCGATGATTGAAATGACGACCAAAAGCTCCACCAGCGTGAAAGACGATGCTTTTCGGTTTGGAAAATTTTCGCGCAGGGATAAGTTCATGATGATGACTAAACCCGCCCAGACCCCTTTCCACCAGCATAAAAACGATTCCCTCCCGGCTCACTTCCCGCCTCGACATAATCCTAAACCTCGACTCACCCCGGCCTTCACCTTGGTCGAACTCCTCGGGGTGATCACGATCATCGGGGTTCTGGCCGGGCTCACCCTCGGGGGCGCCGGAGCCATCCGCCGCCACGGGGCCACCTCGCAGGCAAAATCGGAAGTCGCCGCCCTTCAGGCCGCCTGCGAACGCTATTTTGCCGACAACAACGCCTACCCTACCAATACTAACAACATTCCAACCTCTAGCTTTGATCCCACGGGGTCGAAGTACACGAGTGCCGGCCAAACTCTCTTCACCAATCTGATCGGCTCCTCCACGCTGAGCGGAGTCTCGCCAAAACGTTACTTCGAACCCAAACCCGCCATGGTCTACACAACCGGATCCCCCAACTATTTCATCGACCCTTGGGGCTATGCATATGGATACAATTCCGATGGCAGCAATGCCCCACTGATCTGGTCCACAGCCGGGCAATTAACCTCAGGGGGCACAAATAAGTGGATCACAAGTTGGCCTAAATTGTAAATCGTTGCTTAATATTGATTTATGTATTAACTATGCCTGTATTGACATTGTAAATCGTAGGCGTATTCAGAACAGGTGGTTTTAATGCCTTTTTATCTTTTCACCATCGCGAAGAAAGGCGGGCATCTTTCGAACCACCCCCGTAATGTTCTTGAAAACCAATCGCTCCTTAATCCCTTAACCCCAGAACCCCTTTCTCTTTTTACCCCTCGCCGTCTTCCCTCGGCGTTCACTCTCGTCGAGCTCATGGCGGTGGTCGGCATCATGGGACTCCTGGCCGCAGTGGCTGTTCCCGCCCTCAAGGGCCTTGCGGGAAGTGGCGGTCGAAAATTGGCATTGAACCAACTTCTGAGCGCAATGGAAATCGCCCGAAACAACGCCTTGGCATCCGGCACGAATGCCGCCGTCATCTTCCCGGACTCCACATCCGACTCCGCATTGGGTGGCGCACAAAATCCCTACCGATACCGCTCGATGGCGGTCATCACATGGAACGCCACCAACTCCAGTACCAACACGATGTCCGGTGCGTGGATGACGCTTCCTCAGGGAATTTCTTTTGTCCCGAACTCCATCGCCAATCTTTCCACGATTACCAATAATATTTATGTCCGCATTTTGACAACAACCACCCCGTTGAATCCGGTCAAGGGAATCGTCTTCCAGTCGGATGGCAGCCTTGCGGATAGCTATTACAATACAAACATCACAACCAAGGGCGTCTCCTACTTTGAAGGCACGGTCTCAGGCACCTCCACCTCCCCCACTCTCACAAGCAGCAACAAAGTCGAGACCGTCCGGATCACACGCTACACCGGGCGGGCTTCCTCCACCTTGGCCTCCCCCCCATGAAATCTTTTTTCTCTCATCTTCCCCTTCAACCCAAACCGTCTTTGCGCCTGCCAAGAGCTTCGGCGTTCAGCCTGACGGAAGTTGTCATCGCCATGGGCGTGGCAGCCGTCGCCTTTACCTCGATCATCGCCCTCTTTCCCCTCGGATTGGGTATGAGCAAGGAAAGTTATGAAGCCACTCAGGCAGCCCTGATCGCCCAGACGATCCTCGCAGATTTGAAAGATGCCTTGAACGGCGGAAGTGCTGTGAAGCTCATTCAACGAGGAGGAGCGGCGAATGTTTTCACCTCGGCCAACTACACGTCGATCAACCTGAGCGGCAACACAAGCACGACCTACTATTTGGGCTACGACCAACAGCCCCGCAGTGATTCCGCCGGCTCTCCCATCATCCTTCGGCCTTATATTTTTTCCTCCTCTCTTCCCGCTTGGTATACCGACGGCACAAACACGGCAACCCTGATTGTGAGGGTGATTGTCGAAAAAACCTACGTTTTGGGGGCTAGCAGCGCTTCCAATCCCCAAAAAGTCGAGGTCTCCGTTGAATCTCCGGGAAATGCCAAGGCAACAAACCGCATCCAACGGGTTTTTCCCGGGGTAATCAACCAGTCATGACCCCTCCCTTCTCCCCGGGCCCTTCGCGTTCTTGGCATCTCACTTCCTCTATGGCCCCCTTCATCCCTCGCCGTCTTGTGACGGCCTTCACCCTCATCGAGCTGATGGCTGCAACCACAGTTCTCTCCGTGGTCCTCCTCATGATGGTCGGTATGCAGGATCAGATGTCCAAGGCATGGAGCAACGCCAATCGCCGGAGCGACGCTACCCGCGAAGCCCGCGCCGCAACACGTCTGATGGCCCGCGACTTCTCCTACTTCCTGGTTCGTGGAACCAATGCGATTCGCAGCATGATGCGTGCCCCCGGCATGACCAACTCCCCCGTGGGGTTCTATTATTATTCCGGTTCGGGAACGATGCCAACCACCTCCTTAACGATGCCGTCCAGCATCATCCCGGGCTCTTCGTATGTCTTCGGTGTTTTTCCCAGAAAAAAAACTTCTACGACCGATTCTGATTTTGCCCTCGTCGGCTACTACATCGCCCAAGACACGCTCACCAATGTGAGCGGCTTTTCTGTGAATAGCTGCAATTTGCACCGGTATTACAAAACGAGCAACTCAGCCGTCACGGCCTTCAGCAACTGGATTTCCGCCAGCACCCCCAATCCAAACAACCTTTTCCCTTCGGTCAGCACCGCGACCGACGAAATTCTCGCGCGCAACGCATGCAACCTCCAAATCAAGGTGTACGGCTCGACCAATTCCGGCAATGGATTGGTTTATTCCAATGCCTATGGCTCCTCTTCGGCAAACGGCCTGTATCAGGGAAACAAAATCCACGTCGAATTGACTGTTTATCCGGAGGAAAGCGCGCAGAAGCTTCCCAACATCGCCGCATGGACCAATGTCGCAAATATCCAAAAGTTGGCTCGCACGTTTGAATTCGACGTCGATTGGCCGGAAAGCCAGGAGTAAGAAACATGCCCCTTCTGAACTTCATCCTGAGACACAAAAAGGCAGAAGGATTTGCGTTGATCAGTGTTCTGGCGTTGGTTTCCCTCGCCGCCCTGACGGCAACCGCCTTTCTGGCCTCTGCGCGGCTGGAACGGCAGGCCACCCGCCCCTTGAGTGAAACCGTTCAGCTGGAATGGGCGCTCGCTTCGGGCGAAAAATGTGCCGAGCAGATGATCGGCGACGCCTTCGAGCCCACCGGGCCCAATAATTTTGTCACCACTCTCTGGAGAGGAACGGGCCCCAACGACTGGACGAACGAACTCGGTTATCTGCTGATCGGTGAACCGAACGCCACCAACAACGTTAAGTGGACTTACTATGCCGGATTCAGCACCGCTGGCATGACCAACTTTTCGACGGCCGTGGTCCAAGGCTCAGTGATGTTCACCAACTCCCATCAGGGAAGATTTCTTACGGATTGCGGCAATTTTATGAGCACCTCGGGCACAAACGGTTTTGTCACCAACCCGGTTGCCACCAACACCCGCTGTACAACCATTGAACTCCTGGGGGGACAGACCTCCCCCCCCGTGGGCTGGGTCTATCTCACCCAACGGAAACGCCCGGCGGGATCGTCGACCGAAGTCACCTCCCCGGTGGCCCGGGTGGCTTGGTTTCTTGAGGATCTCTCCGGCAAGATCGATGCGGAACGGATGGGCGGTCTTTCTTCCAGTCGCCTGACCGGGACGAACCCGGAGGAGATTTGCCTCACGAATCTGATTCGAACGAATGGATCCACTATTTTCACAAGTCTTTCGGTTTTTACCAATACCAACAGCCGAAAACTTTTCTTCACCCCGGGGCAGTTGGTCAACAGCAATGTCAGCGGCCTGACAAACACGGATGACCTCCGTTATTTTGCCACCGGCCTGCGCGAATTCAGGCCGATCAACAACGCCAATAACAACGGTTTTCTCAGCTGGATCCCCAGCGGGATCCCAGTCGCCATCGCGGGCACCAGCACAAACGGATACGCAAACAACGGGTATTCAAAACTCAACCTGAATCAACTCATTACTTTGAGCTCTCCCAACAATGTCACGGCGATTGCCTCGGTGATCAGCAATAATCTTCCCAACTTCGCCTCGGTCCGCGCGGGCGGGTTCACCAACCCGACAGGCGGAGGCGCCGTCAACGCCGCTGCCTATACGCGTAGCGCCTACTACCTGACATTGGCCGCCAACATCGTAAATTATGCAACGAACACCTCGACTCCTGTCACGGACGGAACGGCGTTGTCGACGAACCGGGACCGCCCGGTTTACCGGGGAGTGGGCAATTTTCCTTATGTGAACGAGTACGTCACCCGTTTTAATCTTCTTTCGACGAATTCCACCAACAGAGGAGGAACAAATGGCGTGGCCATCGTCGTTCAAACGACGGATTATGTAGAACTTTGGAACCCCTCCAATAAGACCAATTCAGGCACCCTTTCCTTCATGCCGATCAACCGCCAACCTTTCTTCGTGGGGTTCAGTTCTAATAATTTTACCAATTCACTATGGGCCAGCAACGGGGCAAGCGTGACACGAGGTGTATGCACAAACACCACGAACGTCACCATTCCACCCAATGGATTTTTGGTTTTGGGCTTTCCGACCATCACCAACTGTTGGTTTTATCCCACCAACCTGTTGAGTACCTTTGCATTACCCCTGAATTTTACAGCCGATACGAATTCTTCTTACCGAGTCGCCTGGAACAGTGTCTATTATGACGGCGCCTTGGGAGGTTTGTTGCGTCAAGCAAAGACTCTTTCCGCAATCAACAGCCCAAAATGGTCAGGCACATGCCCGGGTTTTGTTGGGACAAACATGGGTACCGGGGCAAATTTTAATATGTCGGGGGATCCCCGGGCCACAATTTATCAGTCACAAACCCAGGACGCCATCAGCTACGATACCCGGAGCAGTTTTGGCGGAAGAAATTATCGCAGCTTTCCATCACCATTACCGTGGAGTGAAGTCAAGCCCTCTCTTTGGCCCGACGGAGGTCATGACAGTCCTCCTGGTAGTCCAGCAGGCTCAGTCAGCACTGCACCCACCAGTGTTGCGCCTGCAACTTACACAAACTCTCCTCCGTGCCGAATTTCCTCCGGTTCGGGATATTCCAGTGTGGTGGAATTGGGAAATATATTCGATCCCATCCAGTGGTTTGACAGTGGCGGCAAGGGTGCAACTACGGGATATGGAAATGACGGGGGGCAGTGGACGAACCTTACAATCGCCACAGCAGTCGCGAGTAATGCCTATGGAGGGGGAACCACCCTTCGCGTGGGTCGTGCGGAATACGGACGGTTTGCCTTTACCAATTTCGGCGGAAATTCCACCCCCTCGATTCCCCACATGGGTGCATCTTCCGCCGCTCTACTCGATCTTTTTTGCACAACCAACGGGAATACAGCAGGGGGCCCTTACCGCACGGGCGGGAAAATCAACCTGAACACCGCTCCCGCTCCGGTTCTGCGCGCTTTGGCAGGGGGCATCAGCCTCACGAACGACCCCGCCAACGGAACCCTTGCCGTTCCCAAGGGCATGGCCGAAGCCTTTGCCCAAGGGGTGATGCGTTTTCGCTCCCAATATCCCTTCCTGACACCCAGCCACCTGTGCTTCATTGGGACCGATTCAGGATGGCCCAATACCAATAATTGGCCGGCCAATTCTGTCTTTGGGAACCGAGACAGTATTACTCTTTCTATTGTTCCTGGAAATACCCTCACGACAACCAGCATCGGACCTACTGCTTGGGACGACAACATGGCTGAGGAATGGTTTTCCAAGATTTACAATTTATCCAGCGTCTCCAGTGAAAATTACCGCGTGTACATTGTCGCTCAATTGGTCGACACCAACATGATGCCCACCAGCCCGACGATTCGGAAATATGTGCAGTTCGCCGGTCGCCCGGATACAACAACGACGGGTTCCGCCAATAATCCCCTGTATGGGACCGGGGTCGACATGTGGCATTGGAACATCACGAAGGGATTGAAGAAAGTTTACGAGTCGCCATATTGATCGTTCCACCGGCTGGCAACCCCTTCCTTTCCTTTTTAATATCCAGAAAACATCAGAATGACCTCTTCCCATTTGAAAATACAATTTTGTATTCGTCGGACTGCACAACGATGGATTTTTCCAAACGCGGGACGCTGGGGATTCCTTCTGGCCTGCTGGATAGGAGCATGGATGCCCTTGCCCATACATGGACAGACACCGGCTCCGGTCCGGGTTTCCCTGACCCTCGTCAATGCCCTTCCCGGCACCGAAAACCTGCACCTGTTCATGTCTGAATCAGAATTATGGCCCGAGGGATTCACCCCCGGCCAAAGCACAGGTGGAGCCATCATTCCGGGAGGCAAGGTCTCGATGGAGGCTCGTTGTGCCGGATTTGCAACGACCAAGTTCAACGCGGATTTTCCCTCAGGATCGAACTGCGCGATGATTCTTTATCCGGGAGAAGAGGTGAAAGAGGGGCCCGACAAAGGGAAAAAGAAGATAGGAGTTTTCCTTCCTCCTCCCATTCTTCCTGGTCAAGCCTTGAAGGGGAAAAACTGGCATGTCCTTCTTGCCGGTCCCATCCCCCAGGCTCAGGTATCCATTAATGGCAAGATTCTCGACCTAAAGATGGGAGAAGCCGTTGTAGCCCCCACCGAACACGGCGGAATCGTCGTCGAAAATGCTGGGAAACTACTGTTGGCGAGCACTCCGGACGAGAAGGGCGAATACTGGGCTGTCGTATTTGGTGATAATCCTGCCTCTCTTCAGTCAGTTTGCCTCAACCATATTGCCTATAGCGTTCCGAAATAGATTTAATCCGGATCGAAAAACTCTCCCGCAAGCTGAGGCCGAGCCTAGCAAATTTTCCACAGATTGAACCCCAAACACCTCCGTCTCTTTGTGTCCGCCTAAAATCAGGTTGATGCCTAGTTCCTTGGCCTTCACTTCCGTCGGGTAATCCGCCTCTCCCGTGATCAACGTGTCCAACCGTGCCTTCATAACCTGATCCAAATCCCCAAATCCCCCCGTCACGATACCAATCCTCCGGCAAACTTTCGGCCCCCTACCCAACACCACCGCCTTTCTGCCCGTTGCTCGAGTGACCCGGTTGACCAGATCCCTCACCCTCCACCTGCCCCCTTCCACTTTCCACCCGATCGCCCTTCCCATCGCCACACCGAACGGCTTGCACTTCGATTCCCCCAATCCCAACGCCCTCAGGAGTCCGATCGAATTTCCCAACTCCGGATGCGCATCCAGGGGGAGGTGCGACGAGTAGATCGCCACGCCTATTTTCTTGGCCTGAAGAATTCGTGCAGCACAAATCTTCCGATCCAAAGCCGAACACCCCCAAAACAGCCCGTGATGCACGATCAGAAAATCCACCTTCTTCTTCCCCGCCTTGCGGATCGATTCCATATCGGCATCCACCGCCCACCCGATCTTTTTCACGACCCGGTTGTGTGAAACCTGCAGACCATTCTTTGCCCCCGGATAGTCTCGGAACTTTTTCGTCTCCAAAATCCGGTCGCACTCCTTGGCCAACTCCTTTGCCTTCATCCCACCTTCATACCCCGTCATTCCATCCAACGCATCGCCAATCTTAATCTTCAACCGAAGCCTAAATCTGGACTAATGTCCCTTGATGAATCCGGCGATCGTCCTTGAACATTCCTCTTTCCTGATTGTCGATAAACCGGCCGGTTGGCTTGTTCACCCGACGCGACCCGACGGCACCTTTACCCTGATCGACTGGCTTCGGGACCAGTATCCCGATGAGTTTCTTTCCCTCGTCAGCCGACTCGACCGCGAAACGAGCGGCCTTCTTTTGGTGGCACGGGGCAAAGAGAACGCCTCCCTTTTCGGGAAAATGCAACAACGCCGGGAAATTCAGAAAAGCTACCTCGCCCTCGTCCACGGTTCCCCGCCCAAATCCGGTCTGATCGATCAACCTCTCGACCGCCTAGGCAAACATCAGCCCAGCCGTATCTACATCCGACAAGCCGTGATTCCCGGCACCTACCCAGCCCAGACGGAATACAAAACCCTCGGAACACGTACCCATTCCGATTTCGGTCCGATAAGTCTTGTTGAGGCCTCCCCCAAAACCGGCAGGCTCCACCAAATCCGTGCCCACTTTGAATTCATCGGGTTTTCTGTACTAAATGATAAGATTTATGGTAAAAATGATGAAGTTTTCATAGACTATATCGATAAAGTATTATATTTTAAGCCTGAAATGGCTCGCCACAGCTTACATTCTTATAAATTGTCCTTTGTTTTCGGCACAGAGTCGATTTCTCAAGAAATTGGGCTGCCTGAGGATCTGGCCGAAATTTGGAGTACCAGCAAAAGTTTAAGTTTGAGATCGGACCACGATCGCTTATGAAATCGCCCGTGCCCTCCCCCGTCTATCGGCTCCCTCCCTTTAAGGTCGATAAGGTCATGTTGGCCACGGCCGAGACGATCGACTGGGGACTCAAAGTTCTGGGCATCCCACCTCTCTGGAAGGAAACCCAAGGCGAAGGCATCAAGGTCGGCGTCCTGGATACCGGTATCGCCCTCGAGCATCCCGACCTTCAACCTGCCATCCTCGAAGCCCGCGATTTCACGCGCAGTCCCTCAGCGGCTTATGACGCCCAAGGTCATGGCACTCACGTGTCCGGCATTATCGCCGCCCGTCGCAATGCCCACGGGATCGTCGGCGTCGCACCGGAAGCAAAAGTTATCACAGCCAAAGTTCTTAACGATGAAGGCGCCGGCACTTCGCAGGATATCGTTGCCGGAATCCGCTGGGCCGTCGAAGCCGGAGCCGACATCCTCTCGATGAGCTTGGGTAGCCCCGAACCCGACGAAGAGATTCACCAAGCCCTACTCCTTGCCATCTCCAAAGGCATCTTTGTGATCACCGCCGCTGGCAACGAAGGTCCCGACTTAGACACCGTGGGATACCCCGCAGGATTTCCTGAAATGGTGGCCGTTGGTTCGATCGACCGCCGAAAACGCCTCTCCCAATTCTCCTCTCGAGGTCGCCAAGTCGATGTCGTGGCTCCAGGCGATGAAATCACCTCCTGCTATCCTCCCCGCAGTTACGCCATTCTTAGCGGTACCTCGATGGCCACTCCGTTCGTCTCCGGCGTGGTTGCCCTCGCCTTGGCCAAACACCGCAAGATGGGAGGGAAAACACCCCTACGCACGCAACAGGATCTGATCGAACACTTGTGCCGTACCTCCGCTGATGCCGGTTCGGCCGGGTTCGACCCCCTCTATGGATGCGGAATCGTGAATCCGGCAAAGTTGATTAAGGGATAAGCAATATTACTAGAGGCCTAATCCAAATGCCCCGCACTCAAATTCCCAACCTTATGTGGGGCGGGCATCTTGCCCGCCATAGAAACAACCCTACCTAGTTACAAAATTCAGCTTTGTTGCGTTGGTTGCTGAATCAGGACTCCCTGCAATGGGATTCGGGAAACAATCTTTCCATCATAGAGGACATCCAGCGAATACTGCCCAGGGGCCGGCAATCGCAAACCTGCGATGTTGAAAATAAAGTTCTGACTCCAGAAAAACGCCTGGGCCGGGGGTTCCCCCATGGTGAACTCAATTTTGGGGCCTCCATCCGGCAGAATTTTCTTTCCGTCCGAATCAATGAAGGAGAGTTGGATCACGTGCTTCCCCTCATCGCCGGTCCGAAACAGAAGCCGTAGCGCAATCGAACAGTGGGGATGCACGGCCGGATACTGTCTCGCACAAATGGTGTCAAAGGACCCCAAAACACACAGTTTTCCCTGATAATCACTCGCCGAATCGGCGATCAGGGCGGTGAGAACTTCCATACGATCATGGTATCGAATCGCTCTCTGTTCAGCAAATGGTACGGATGAGCGTCCCGCTCATCCTAGGACGACCCTCCGGGCCGTCCGTACCTTGGATCAAGCTTCGGAGATTTGAGCTTTGAAATAGGCCTAAATTTCAAACTTACCTCCATCCTAACTTTCACAT
>Ga0214921_10007241_pt1 | contig 14860 bp, 13 predicted proteins | sample LL1505_MetaG_FD_177992 | JGI IMG/M metagenome (GOLD analysis project Ga0214921, IMG submission 177992) | Freshwater microbial communities from Lake Lanier, Atlanta, Georgia, United States - LL-1505 | ecosystem: Environmental > Aquatic > Freshwater > Lake | place: USA: Georgia | collected... | reverse complement strand
AGGAGCTGCTATTGTATTTTGCAAATTAGCTTTAGCCAAACTTACATTATTAATTTCTCTTGATAAAGTTACTTTTGCATTGAGTAAATCTAAATAAAATCTGTCCAAATCATTTTTCAATAAAGTGCCATTTTCAAATCTAGATTTGGCATCTTCATAGTATTTTTCCGTTCTATTTACATTTTGTTGGGCAACTTTTAATTTTATATTGGCAAGATAAGTGGCGTAATAATTTTGAGCCACTTGAAATTTTACGTCTATCTCGGCTTTTTTACTTGCTAAACTTTCGCCTACAATATTGGCTTTTGCACCTCCCAACACTGACTTAAATGTAGGGTCGAACAAAGCTTGTTGCAAATCAAATCCTAAGCTAGTATTGTATTTAGTGCCAAATTGCACTTTTTTTGTATCGGGATTTCCAAAAGCTCCTGCAGGAATTACATTAGTTTGCAATTGAGAATTGTACCTTACATCAAAACTAGAAGTAATTTTTGGAGAAACAAGTGCATATAATTTGTCCACTTCATTGCTTGCAATTTCAGTTTTAAGATAAGCATTTTGCAAATCTGGTCTATTTTTCAAAGCATATTCCATGGCATCATTTAGCGACAAAACCAATTGATTATCTTGCGCATAAACATTGAAACACCCATAAATAACAAAGACGAAAATTGATATATATTTTAACATTTTTAATTAGATATTAGACTTTAGATATTAGATTATAGACTTTAGACAATCTTTATTAATTATTAATTATCTAAAAACAGCTGCTGGTTCTAGTTTTACAATTCTACGAATAGCAAACAAAGTACCAGATATAGAAATAATTAAAGTAATTCCAAACAATGCTAGTTGCAAAGTGGGTGTGTAGTGAAAAATTGTACCAGCTTTGGCAATTCCATTTCTAAAGCCCTCAACCAGTGCATATCCAAGTACAAAACCAACCAATGCAAATATGGTAGCTTGCATTAATATAATATTTCTAATATATGCATTGGTTGCACCTATAGCTTTTAAAGTACCGTAATCTTTTATTCTATCAATAGTGGCTGAATATAAAGTAAGCCCAATAATTACAAAACCTGCAATAGTGGCAAAAACAATCATGGTACCAATTGAAAGAGCTATTCCGCTGGTTCCCAATACAGTTTTTACAGTTATAGCATCAAACTCAGGGCTTGTCCAGGCTTTTACCCCAAAAATATGCTCATTTATTGCTTTTTTAATCGCCACAGAATCAGCACCTTTTTCATATTTCACCAAAAATGCACTTACTTTATTGTTGCTAATTTTACCCAACATTCTGGCTCTTTCTACTGTGGTAAAGGCATAAATTCCACCAAAACCACGTACCCCCTTGGTTTGCACAGCATTAAACACTTTTTTACCATTTATTTCAAAATATTCGCCTGGTTTTAAATCTCCAAGTGCTTTTGCATCAAAAAAATCAGTACTTAAAGCACCATCTTGTAGCAACATATCTTTAGTTCCATTAAAAATATTCCACGGACCTCCCACAAAATCAGGGGCTTGTGTGCCAATAATACTCATTCCTGCTGACTTACCATTAGCAAATTTGGCAGAACCAGCCGCAATTACCATAGGATACACTTTTTTTACTCCTTTTATACTCTGAATTTGGTAACCAATTCTGGTATCTAGCTGACCCAAAGCATTTACATTAGTGGTTTTACTATCAACCACCCACAATACTCCCTGATTACCAGAAACTAATCTCGACATAGCACCAGTTAAAAACAAGAAAATACCAGTTTGCTGACCAATCAAAAAAACCGATATTATAACCCCAAACAAAGCCCCAAAAGACTTTGCCTTATCAAAAATTATAAATTTTAAGGCTATTTTAAACATACTTCTTTAAATTTTGAATTATAAATTTTGAATTCAATAAAACCTATTTAAGGTTAAAGGTTGAAAGTTAAAGGCTTAAGGTAAATGGTAAATCGTTAATGGATAATGGTTAATTATTTGAGGGTTAGAGATATAGAAATGAATTTGAGTTATTAACTCTAAAAACAAATTATAGACTTTAAACTTTAAACATTTAACTTTAAACTTTTCACCTTTCACCTCTCACTTATCACCTATCACTTATCCCCTATCACCTATCATTACTCCCCTACCTCAATCACCGCCTCTACCCTGCTGCCAATTAAAATATTAGAATCACTATTCAATTCCACATGTACCTCTCTTATCCTTCTATCTTCAGGGTCACCCACTTTGTCAGAAAAAAGAGATTTCTTTTTTAAATATGGAGCTACAAAAACCACTTTACCTAAAGCCAAAGTATCTGTTTCACCTTGATTTCTCACATAAGCTGCTTGACCAATTTTAATTTTTTGAGCAAAAAGTTCGTCAATTTCAATCACAGTAAGCAAATTTCCAGCAGGTGCAAAATCGCCAATCGCAGTCACTTGTTGAGATAAGGCATTGCCTTTCAGCACATCAAGCGACAATAAAATACCATCAGAAGGCGCTTTAATTGTTTTTCTATTAGCTAATGATTGATAATAATGCAAATCAGCCTCTAATTCTTGAATTTTCTTTTTACTTTGCAAAATCCCCATATTCATAGCATATTGGTCTTGCACCAAAGCATCGTAAGTTGCTTTTGCATCGTCAACCACTTGCTTGGTTTGTGCACCGGATTTCAATAAATTACTATTTCTGTCAAAATTCAACTTTGCATTGGCTATTTTCACTTCTAAAGAGTTTAGTTTTGCCTCTTCTGCTATTACTGATGTTTTTTGCGTAGCAATTTTAGCTATAATTTGCTCTATCTGAGCATCTTCAACTTCAGTTGACAACTTCAGAATAGGACTATTTTTTTTTAATAAATCGCCAGCTTTTACATACACATCAGATATTAGCCCTGTAACCTCAGCATTTAATTGTGTAATTTTACCATGAGGTTCCACTCTCCCCAAGCCAAAAACTTGGGTGGTTTGGAGTGAAGTTTTAGTTTCAATAGTTGCTATATTTTCAACCTTTTCTTCCTTTTTTCCACAACTTACCAATAATCCTAATACAAGAATTGAATAAGTAGTTAAATATTTGATTTTCATATTTCTATTATTTAAAAATTAATTTAAAGGATAAACTTTGCCGTTTTTTACTTCAATTGTTTTATGTGCATATTCTTTCAAACGGGGATCGTGTGTAACCACCGCCACAGCTTTACCATTATCTGCCAAAGCACGTAATTCTTTCATTACTACACCCATAGACACATTATCTAATGCGGCAGTTGGTTCATCACAAAGCAACATTTTGGGTTTAGTAACCAATGCCCTCGCAATTGCCACCCTTTGTTGCTGACCACCAGACAGTTCCTTTGGCTTATTGTATCTTCTATCAATCATGCCCACCATTGTCAATGCTTCTTCCACTCTTTGCTTGGCTTCTTTATTTGAAACCCCTTGCAAACGCAAAGGCATCATCACATTGTCTTCTGCATTTAAAGGAGCCAACAAATTAAACCCCTGAAATACAAAACCTAAGGTATTTAATCTAAGTTTGGCCAATTCCTTTTCTGACATTTTATTTACTTCATTTCCATCCACCCACAATCTACCTTCTGAGGGATAAATTACACATCCCAATAAAGACAAAAGTGTAGTTTTACCAGAACCAGATGGACCTATAATTAAAAGCAATTCACCTTCATTAACCTCTAAATTGGTTTTATCTAATGCCACAATGGTGTTATCGCCCATTGTGTAAATCTTATTTACCTCTTCTAATTTCGCTATCATGCTATTTTATTACGATTTCGTAAATCACTTTGCAATATTATTACTATTTCGTAATATATACAATGTTTTTGTAATATTTTTTATATATTTGAATAATTATTTTACAATTAATAAAGAAAAGAAGATTTTCAATTCATTAAATAAATAAAAAACTAATTATCAAATAGATGAATAAATTTCAATTGGTGCAAGAATTCATTTCCACCCTCAATACTTTTGATGATGAAAAGGATTGGACACTCAAAGATTTTTGCAATTGGTATTTGCAGAGTGAACAACAAAAAAATAACAATGAAACAACGCAATTGTTTGAAATTCATGATAAAAAACTTCCTGGCACCATTGTAATGTCTATTTTAATCAGAAAATTATCCAAGTTTTTGGTAGCCTATTCAAAAAAAGCACTTCACAATACCCTTCTGAACAATGTAGAGGATTATGCCTATTTAAGAGTATTAGAAAACATGCCAAATGCTACGAAAACATCACTTATCAATGAAATGACTTCGGAATTTACAAGTGGAATTGAAATTATAAAAAGACTAATTAAAATGAATTTGGTGCAAGAATTTCAAGATGAAGAAGATAAAAGAAGTAAAATTTTAAAAATTACAGATGAAGGCAGAAAAATATTAATTGACTGCGACCCACACATGAGCAAAGTAAGCGATTTGGTTTTTGGTGAATTAAGTAATTCAGAACTTGCCACGATGTTTGAAATTTTAAATCCAATTAATGAAAAACACTCCAATTTGATTAAGAAAATAAAAGAAATTGAAATGCTTTAAATTTTTAATTTCTCATGCCTGATGACATAAAATATGACTAAAGATTGGAATTTGAACTTAAAAACAGTTTATTACTTTACAAAAATTTTTCTTTAAAATAATTAATTATATTAATAACTTGCATCAAGTTTTCTAAAAATAAAAACAATTAAATAAGGCATAGTAGTGATGAAGTTCAACAACAAAAAAACATTTTTTTTCATTCTATGCAGTTTATTTTCAATTACTTCATTTTCACAGTCGCAAAACACTAAGCCCAATATGTTTAGTGTAACAGTGCCGCAAAAAATGAAATTTGCAAACATGACGCTTAACTTTTCTGATGAAGCAAGAGCTGATATTCAAGCATCTGTTGATAAACTTACCAAATATCCAGTTTCGTTTTTACAAAAAGTAGAACGAGCCAATATGTATTTCCCCATTATTGAAAGAATTTTTAAAGAAGAAGATTTACCAGATGATATTAAATTTCTTGTAATTCAAGAAAGTGCTTTGGTTTCCGATGCTGTATCTACCTCTAATGCAATAGGTTACTGGCAATTTAAAGTAGATGCTGCCAAAGAAATGGGTTTACGTGTGGACGAATGGGTAGATGAACGTAAAAATATTGTATCTAGTACCAGAGGAGCTGCAAGGTATTTGAAGAAAAACAATTTGTATTTAAGAAACTGGGTTTACTCAGTAGTGGCTTATAATGAAGGGCTTGGCGGTACTAGACGCAACATTATGAATCCTAACCATGCCGGAATAAATGAAATGTATATCGACAAAAGCACGCATTGGTATGTACTGAAATTTTTTGCTCACAAAATTGCATTTGAAAAATTTATAGGCAAAACAGTTCCTCCCGTAAATTTGGTAGAATACACGCAGGCTAAAGGTAAAAAACTCGACGAAATTGCAGAACACTTCAGATTATCAGCTGATTCTGTAAAAATGTATAATAAATGGGTAAAATTAACTACCATTCCTGATGATAAAACTTACACCATTATTTTGCCTGTTAGGGCTGAAATGAGAGAAGAAGTTGCTTTGCAAGCTGTGCAACCAGATGAAGAAGAACATCCTACCAAAGCACATGAATATAAGACAGTTACAGGCGAAAAAGTGCCTATTTTCTTAACTTGGAACGGTATAGATGCTATCCAAGCACAAGAGGGTGACGACCTCACCAAATTAGCGTTACAAGCGGGAATTAAATTACGTAAATTTTTAAGGGTGAATGACTTAAAAAAGTTTGACGAGATTGAAGTGGGCCAAATTTATTATTTACATCACAAAAAAAACGAAGCCTTAGTACTTTTTCATACAGCACAACCTGGAGAAAGTGTGTGGGAAATTTCACAACAATATGGTATAAAAGTAGATGCCATTTTAGAAAAAAACAGAATGAAACCTGATGAGGCTTTAAAACCTGGCAGAGTTTTGTATTTAAAATCAAAACGACCTGAAAATGAAGAGATAAAGTATGAAGTTTTACCAGCTTCATTGGCAAAATCTCAAACAGATTCTACCAATACTTACCACAAAGTAGAACCCAAACAAACTTTGTATGGCATAGCCAATATTTACAAAACACCTGTTGACAGTATTGTATCTTGGAACAAACTTACTACCAAGGTGTTAGAAGTGGGGCAATTGATAATTGTGAAAAAGAAAACTGAAAAACCAAAACTTAACACCTTGATTTTAAATCCAAATGAGATTAATCATATTGTACAAAAAGGGGAAACATTATATAAAATTGCCAAACTTTACCCTAAAATTTCAGTAGAACAAATCAAACTTTGGAACAACAAAAAAGACAACAATGTTTCTGAAGGAGAAGTACTTATAATTAAAAAACAAAGCAATTAAAAAACATATCCTACCGTAAAAGCCACTCTCACAGGTATATAAATTCCTTCTTTTGAAGCATTGCCAAAAATAGGTGAATTGGCAATGGTAAATTTAAAGTTGTTGGTAATCATTCTATAACCCAATCCCAAACCAGCATACACATCAAAAGTAAAACCAGATTTATCTGTGTGTTTTAAAAATCTATCTCCTACATAAAAAGTATAAGCCAGCGACATTTTCTCCATATTCGTGCTTGTTACTATAGCATCTTCCAACACATTTGCTTGATAATCATCACTTTCAAATCGCATTTCATACCCCCAATACCTCATCCCAAATCTAGAATTTTTAAAATAATCCTTATACCGTATCAAATAAGTAGCACCTTTTAAAGTAATTTTATTTACAGCAGTTGTACTTCCATTTCCTAATATTGGATTTCTTTTAAGCATATAGCCAACTTCTAAGCCATATTTTTCTTCTTTGTATAATTCTAAATATACAGGAATAATATTATTAAGCGGAGCTAAAGGATTGGTACTCAAAATAAAAGAGTTATAAACATTTAAGCTAGGATTGAAAAATTTAATTTTTCTCTTTTTAATTTTGGGTTGCGAAACTACTTCTTTTTTTGGAATCACTTTCTCTGTAGTATCCTTTAATTCAGCAGGATTGGGCAATTTTACTGCATCTTTTTCATAAAAAGACTTATAAAAACCTGCCACTTCTTGATCTTTGTCGTAAATTTTCCATGAACCTACTTTATTTCCATCTTTTAATAAGCCTTCCATTTTAAGTTTGCCGTTTACAGCATAGCCTTTATACCAGCCTTCTCCTGCCACAAAATTACATTCGCCTTCTAATGCTCCATTTTCATAAAAATACTTCCAAGCACCTTCATTTTTGTCATTTTTTACAAAGCCTTCTACCTTCAAAGCACCACTAGGGTAATATTCTTTATACACACCTTCACCTTTAGAAAGCATGCTCTCACCTTTCATTCCTCCAAATTCAAAATACGACACCCATCTCCCATTTTTAACACCTTCTTCCAAATCACCTTCTGCACTTACTTTTTGGTTTGGATAAAAATACTTCCAATGCCCTACTTGCTTGTCTTTTACATAAACCCCTGTAGCTGAAACTATTCCATCATCATAAAAATAAACCCACTCACCTTCTTTTTTCCCATTTTTTTCTATGCCTCTGGCTTTTATCTGACCATTTGGATAAAAATAAGTCCATAAACTATCAGCCAAACCATTTCTCATCAATCCCTGCATTTCCAACTCTCCATTGGGATAATAAGCAGAAAACAACCAGCTCCATCTTCAAAAATCACTTTTGATTTCACTTTTCCATCTTCAAAAAAATAAGTCCAATCTTGGTCTTGAATACCGTTCTTAAAAGTACCAGTGCTAGAAACTTGTCCATTTTCAAAATAAAATGTCCATAAGGAATCTTTCACATCATTTTTCCAATAACCTGTTGATTTTTTATTGCCATTTTCATAAAAGTAAGTCCAAAAACCAGTATTTTTTCCTTTATCATAAAATCCAATTTGCTGGGAATTACCATTTTCATAATAAAACACCCATTTCCCGTCTTTTTCATTTTTATCAAAGTTGCCCTCAATTTTTAGCTGCCCACTTTGATAAAAAAACTGATAGGGCCCTTTTAATTGATTTTTTTTCTTTTGGTCAAAACTAAAAATTTCCTTCTTTTGGGTTTGAGCTGCGTCATAAAAAGTAGTTTTAATTCCTTGTCCTAGTGCAAATTGTAAACTACAACCCACTATAAAAAAATAACTTACAATATTTACTACAAACTTATTCAATACCGACTTATTACATCAATTTTGCAAAACCATTCCCGTCTACCAAATCTTGAATAGAAGTACTATCTAAAATATTGGCAGTACCATCTCTCACCACTTTCATCACATTTCTTATGGTACAAGTTTCCTCACTTATACATTCCTCACATTTTTCATAAAACAAATGGCTCACACATGGAATCATTGCTAATGGCCCATCAACAATCCTAATTACCTGACCCATAGATATTTCAGATGGATTTTTGCCGAATTTATAGCCGCCTTCTTTACCTCTTCTACTTACTAAAATGGCATTTCTTCTTAATTCCAATAATATTTGCTCTAAAAATTTCTTTGGTATACGCTCTTTTTCAGATATTTCTGCAATCAAAACTAAGTCTTTTTCATCATTACTTGCTTTTGCCAAAAAAATAAGAGCCTTAATTGCGTATTTTGCCTTTTTAGATAACATAAAATAAGATTATTAATAGAATGATACGTAATAAATAAAGCTTAAATATTTATTACTTTTGTAAAAATAGAAAAAAAATAAAATTTATAGCACTTTTGTTGAAAATATACTACAATAATCTATGGAAATAATTGGGATTGTACATTCAGATTATGAAGGAAAATTTGTCACACCTCGCCAATCTGGACTAACACCTCATTCTCAAGGGTATATAAAGTTCAATCCACCTTTCAATGATAAGTCATTTTTTGAAGGTATAGAGAACTATACGCATTTGTGGATTTTATTTCAGTTTCATCTCACACAAAATCAAGGTTGGAAAAATCAAGTTCGCCCACCAAGGTTGGGTGGAAACGAAACTATGGGTTTATTTGCAACGAGAACTAATTTCAGGCCCAATGCAATTGGGATGAGTGTGGTAAAATTCGAAAAATTATCAAATGAAAATCAAGAACTTACACTTCATTTTTCTAATCATGATATTGTTTCTGGCAGTCCTGTAATTGATATTAAACCATACTTACCTTATGCTGATGCCATCCCTGAAGCATGTTCAAATTTCAAAAAACCAATTTCATTGTTGAGTGTAATTTTTGAAAATAATTTAAAAAATACATTACCGCTAAACATAGTAAATTTACTTACCGAAACACTTGCACTTGACCCTCGACCTGCTTATAAAAATGAAAGTGATAATAAATTGTATAAATTTGAACTAGCTGGTTATCAAATATTTTTTAGGGTAAATTTTCAAAATTTGCATATTGAAAATGTGATAAAAATTGAATAATTAGATTACTTTACTAGCATCATCACACTTGCCATTCTTCCTGTATTTTTATCTTTTCTATACGAAAAATAGTCTTCGTAACTGTCAAAAGTACAAATATTTGAAGACTCAATATTCTCCATTTTTACACCTAAATTCAATAACTGACTTATATTACAAGCTACTAAATCAAAATATCTTTTCTCAGGGTTTGAATGTGGATATAAAAAAATCCTATTTTCAGTTTGTGAAATATTCTCCCAAATATCATTTCCAATTTCGTAATTTTTTACAGAAATACAAGGCCCAATCCCCACTAAAATATCTTTTGGCTCTGTACCAAAATTAGCATTCATTTGGTTGATTGTTTCAATTGTAATATTGGAAACTGTGCCTTTTAGCCCTGCATGCACAACCCCAACAGCTTTATTTTTAGCATCATACAATAAAAGCGGCACACAGTCGGCTGTGGTAACAGCAATTGCAACATTAGGCAAATTTGTAACCAGCGCATCACATTCAGGAGCATTAGTTGTGGTTAAAATCCTGTCATCAACAGTAATAACTGTAGCAGAATGAGTTTGGGTTGGAAATATTAAATAATCGGCATTGAGAAAGGTTTTTAGTTGATTTCTATTTTCATACACATTTGTAGGTTCATCTGGAGTATTTAACCCAAAATTATTACCTAAATTTGAATCAGAACGATTGGTAACTATATGTTTTACAGCAGTTTTATATTTATTAAAAATATCAAAAAACAAACCATTCATAAAAATTACCTTAAATCATTTATTAATACACCTGGGTATTTAGATTTATCAAATTTGAATAATTTATCTTCAAATGCTTGATTAGGAGAAAACTTACCTAATAAATAAACATATCTATTTCCATTTCTATCAAATACTTTCCAGCTTTTTATAGAACTATCAGCTTTATTAATTTTTAAACGTACCTTGAAATAACTTTTATTTTTATCATTAGGTACTAAATCAATCACACTGTATTTTACACCACCTTCGGTTACTTCTTCCACAAAAACATTCTTAAATCCCTTTTTGTACATAGTAGGAATTTTTGTGGGAGTAAACTCATTTTCTTCAGGAGAATAGTCTGATACATTACATTCTTTTTCTTCTTTCATGTAAGTCCACATGGTAACTCCATCAGTTACAATTTCTTGACCAGCCACTTTCAAAAAATATTTGTTCCCTTTTACAGAAATTTGGCCAGTGTAAGAGTCTTTTACTTTTCCTTTAGCATCTTCTAATGAATAAGTAAATTCGGCTTTAAAAGATTTATAAGCCTGATATTTTTTACTCATTGCATTTAGAATTGATTCTGATTTTACATCAGATTGAGCAAAAGACGAAAGAGTAATAAAAATAGAAAGAATAAATACTGTAGCGTTTTTCATTTAATTGTTAAAATTTATTATGTTATTTAATTTTTTAGATATAGATTTAGATGTAAGATGTAAGTTGAAAGTTGAAAGTAATCTAAAAACCTTAAACTTTTAACTTTAAACCTATCACCTGTCACCTCTCACTTATCACCTGTCACCTCTCACTTATCACTTGATTATATAATTTTTTTGTCTTTCAATAATTGTTCCAAACTCATTTCATCTTTTACAAGCACTTCACGGGCTTTGCTGCCTTCAAATGGACCCACAATTCCTACCGATTCCATTTGGTCAATAATTCTACCAGCTCGGTTGTAGCCTAAACTCATTCTACGCTGAATAAGCGAAGTGCTTCCTTGTTGGTGTGCCACTATTAAACGTGAAGCTTCTACAAAAAGTGCATCAAGGTCGTCATTTGAATATTCTGTAGCACCTTGCCCACTTTCATCATCCCCATAAAATTCTGGCAATAAGTAAGCAGATGAATAACCTTTTTGGTCACCAATAAAGTTAGACACATGTTCCACTTCTGGCGTATCCAAGAATGCACATTGAATACGAGTGATATCGTTATCTAGTTTTAAAAGCATATCACCCCTACCAATCAATTGATCGGCTCCACCTGTATCTAAAATTGTTCTAGAGTCAATTTTTTGAGTTACTCTAAACGATAATCTAGCAGGGAAATTAGCCTTTATAATCCCCGTAATTACATTTACAGATGGACGCTGAGTGGCCACAACCAAGTGAATACCAACAGCTCTAGCCAATTGAGCAATACGAGCAATAGGCGTTTCAACTTCCTTTCCTGCGGTCATCATTAAATCTGCCAACTCATCAATTACTACCACAATATATGGCAAAAAGCGATGCCCTTTTTCAGGATTTAATTTTCTATCAGTAAACTTACCGTTGTATTCTTTTAAGTTTCTGCATTGCGCTTCTTTGAGCAATTCATACCTTCTGTCCATCTCTATACATACTGAATTTAAGGTATTTACAACCTTTTTAGTTTCAGTAATGATAGCAGCATCTTCACCAGGAATTTTGGCTAAAAAGTGTCTTTCAATTTTAGAATAAATAGAAAGCTCTACTTTTTTAGGATCTACTAGTACAAATTTTAAATGTGCAGGATGTTTTTTAAACAATAAAGAAGCCAAAATCATATTTAACCCCACCGATTTCCCTTGACCTGTAGCTCCAGCAATTAAAAGATGGGGCATTTTTGCCAAATCAGCTACAAAAACCTCATTTGATATAGTTTTACCCAAAGCAATTGGCAAATCCATCTCTGATTTTGAGAATTTTTCGTGTTGTAATACCATTTTACCTGGCACTACTTCCTTGTTTTTATTTGGAACTTCTATCCCAATTGTGCCTTTCCCTGGCATTGGGGCAATAATCCTAATACCGAGAGCCGCTAAATTTAAAGCAATATCGTCCTCTAAATTTTTAATTTTAGAAATTCTAACTCCTGGATCTGGAACAATTTCATACAAAGTAACCGTTGGACCAATAGTTGCAGAAATTCTGGTTATTCCAATACTAAAATGATTTAGAGTCTGAACAATTTTATCTTTATTGGCTTCCAATTCTTCTTTGGTAACCAACACTTTACCTGTTGGGTAATCATTTAATAAATCTACAGTAGGAAATTTATATCCAGATAATTCTAAAGTTGGATCATAAGGACCATATTTTGCCACCAAGTCTTCGTGAGAAAGTTGTTCTTCAAACATGGTAGTGGTGTCTTCTGCAAATTCTTCTTCAAAAGGCACTTGAAGTTCCAATTCAGGAAACTCTTCTTCAACTTCTTCTGGTATATTTATCTCAAAATCAATGTCTTTAGACGCATTTTTTTCTTGTTTTACAACTTGATTTTCAATTTCAAATGGAATGCTTGTATTTAAGTCAAGCTCTTTAGATTCAGCCGCTTGTGCTACCATAGCTAAAGCTGCTGCTGTCAACAAAGCTTTTTCAGCAGTGTTATCATGCTGATTTTCATCAACTTGTTCAATTTCAGTTTCAGAAATAGGTTCAACTACTTCATTACTAGTTACTGAAATTAAGGCAATTCCGTCTAAGTTTTCTTCAAGCTCATCTTCCAAATCTTCCTCAAATTCTTCTTCCTCTTCTACTTTAGAGCTTAAAGTTGAAGCATTTTCTAAAGAAGTATCTTTAACTTCTTTTTTATCAGTTACTAATCTAGTAATATTGAAAAAATAGAGTGTAAATACTACCAAACTAAAAGCCAAGAGTAAAAAAGTACCAACTCCAATTAAACTATTAAAATAATAAGCCAATTCATAGCCAATTCCACCGCCCAAAAAACCTATAACAGATTCCAAACCAGTCACATAAGCAACATATCCAAAAGTGGTGCTTAACCACAATAAAAAGAAAAAAGAGATTTGCAAATATGTAGTTACAGGCAATAAAAATCTTTCAAAAACAATTTTATAACCAAACACAAAAAGCAATGGCATTAATAAAAAAGAAGCAACACCAAACCATTTGAATATCAATAAATGACTTACTACTGCCCCCATTAATCCCAACCAATTAGAAATTTCAGCTCCTTTAGCAACAAACGACCCTGAAAACCAGTTTTCAACCACGCTTTGATCTTCATCGCCAGTAAAAAAATAGGATACCATGGCTACTGAAAAATAGAAAGAACAAATCATGAGAAAAAAACCACAAGCCAAAATAAATCGCTTGTCTCTCACAAAAGCCAAAGAAAATTTAGGCAACTTAAATGAACTAACATTTTCATTTTCAGTAGCTACGCTTTCCTTTTGCTTGGATTTTGTTTCCTCTTTGGGTTTTAAAGTATTTCGTTTATAAGTATTCTCGGCCATTTCCGTGATGCGTAATTTACAAAGTTAAAAAATTAAGCCGAATGTCTTTTCAAAATCGCTTTATTTATCTCTTTTATGAGAGCAGGACCTTCATAAATAAAACCTGTATAAAGTTGAAGTAAGCTTGCCCCTGCATCTAGTTTTTCTATTGCATCTTTGGCAGAATGTATGCCACCTATACCTACAATTGGGAAAGCTCCACCCGACTTAGTATGCAGATATTTAATTACATAGGTGGATTTATCTTTTACAGGAACCCCACTTAAACCACCCATTCCAATTTCTTCAATTCTACTTTTAGCTGTTTTTAGACCTTCCCTTGAAATGGTGGTATTAGTTGCAATTACTCCATCAATTTTGGTATTTTTAACAATGTCAATTATATCATCTAACTGACTATCAGTTAAATCTGGAGCAATTTTAAGCAATATCGGTTTTGGAGTAGCTTTTGATTGATTAATATTTTGCAAATGATGCAATAAAGCTTCCAAAGGCTCTTTGTCTTGCAAGGCTCTCAAATTGGGAGTGTTTGGCGAGCTCACGTTCACCGTAAAATAATCTACAACTTCAAATAATGCATTGAAACATTTTTCATAATCTGTAATTGCTTCTTCGTTAGGCGTAATTTTATTTTTACCAATATTCCCCCCAACAATCAAACCTTTATTCTTTGATTTTAAACGTTTTACAGCTTCTTCTACTCCCCCATTATTAAAACCCATTCTGTTTATAATTGCCTCATCTTCAGGTAATCTAAAAAGGCGAGGTTTTTCATTTCCGGGCTGAGCAAGCGGTGTAAGTGTTCCAATTTCAATAAATCCAAAACCAAGATTTGCAAGTTCGTTATATAACTTTGCATCTTTGTCAAAACCAGCCCCAAGCCCTACAGGATTAGGAAAAGTAATTCCAAACAGTTTAGTTTCTAACCTTTTGTCTTCCAACACATAAAAAGCTTTAATGATTGATTCAGCAAAAGGAATTTTGGAGACGAATTTCAAAAAATCGAAAATAAAATAATGAACTTTTTCAGGATCGAATTTAAAAAGAATAGGTTTTATGATGAATTTATACACTTTTTTAAGTTTACAGTTAAGAGTTCAGGGTTTAGAGTTAAATGTTTACTGA
>Ga0214921_10007240_pt1 | contig 14861 bp, 14 predicted proteins | sample LL1505_MetaG_FD_177992 | JGI IMG/M metagenome (GOLD analysis project Ga0214921, IMG submission 177992) | Freshwater microbial communities from Lake Lanier, Atlanta, Georgia, United States - LL-1505 | ecosystem: Environmental > Aquatic > Freshwater > Lake | place: USA: Georgia | collected... | reverse complement strand
CGGCGGCGGCGGCGGCGGCGGCGGTGGCAGCGCGAGCGGCGGTGGTGGTAGCGCGAGCGGCAGTCGTCGTCCCACTCCCGACAACGTGGTCGAGGACGACGACATCCCGTTCTAGGACGCCTTTCTGTCCTCCTCGCGGGGTGCGGCTCGGTTAGTCGAGCTGCACCCCGCGGTTCCGTCCCGACACCGGAACCCTACAGCCCGTACCCCAAACCCAACGAGAGCCACCCCTCATGGCGTCCTTGCGCGAGCGCATCCTCGAGCGAGTCGCCGGTATCGTCCGCAGGAGCACGGAGCGCGTCACAGGACGACTGCGCTCCGTGGTGCAGCCCACGCCCGCACCTCCTCGGCCCGCACCGGAAGCTCGTCCCGCACCTGTACCTACACCCCGTCCGCAGTCTGCGCGCACCCCGCCTGCGCCGCCCCAGCGGACGCCACCGACGCCCCAGCGTCCACAGACGCCACAGGCGCAACCGACGCCTCGCGCGGATGAGCCGTCCTGGGATGTGTCGGTCGCACCCGACCCGAGCCGCGCATCCGTCAATGACCTCGTCGGTCAGCTCGCGAGCATCCAGGCTCTGCAGAACGATCTCGTCCAGCGTCTCGTATCGCTGGGCTACAGCGATGTGGCGAAGGCGGTGCTGGGTGTGCCCGAGCTGCCCCAGCCGACGCCCGCACCTCTCCCGCCGCTCCCCGAACCGCCGCGTCCGCCCGAGCTTCCGCCCGCACCTCCGGTTGGGTTGCCGCCGCTTCCCCCCGAGGCTGGCGTACCGCAGCAGCAGGAGCCACCGCCCGAGGAGCCGCCGCCCGAGGAGCAGGAACCCGAGCGTCCGCCCGAGAAGCGATACCTGCTCGCTGGCCCCGCCATCCGCATCGGCTTCTTCCCGCCGGACGGAGCGTGGGATCAGTTCTCCCGACTGTGGATGCGGATGAACATCGGCACCAAGCGCGACCCCGACGACAAGAGCCGTGGCATCGAGCCGGGAGCGAGCTTCGGTGCGGACGCCATCGCGCGTGGCTCCCCGATGGATCCCGGCGTCCGTATTCCCTCGTCCGCGTTCCGCAGCCGTGATGCGTTCGTCGGGTGGGCGCAGCAGAATGGCTACAAGGACGGACTCTCCATCACCGTCGATGGTCTGACCGCTGCCCCAGGCGTCGTGATTGGCCCGATGTCGGTGCGCGATGTTCCCGCCAGCCGGGATCGGCAGGACTACCTCGAGCGCAGCCGACAGGGTGTCGCATCGCACGACTACTGGGACGTTCCCTACCTTGCGGAGGATGAATGACTCGCAAGCGGGGCAACGGGCAGGTCTTCGTGGGCGTCGTCCACCGGGACGAGGACGATGTGGTGTGGTTCGATGATGTTCCGGTGCGTGGGCCGGACGAGGTTCCTCGCCGCCGGTCGTGGGGTGGAACCCTGTGGTACGCGGACGACACCATCCGCCCTGGCGATGTGGCGCGTCTGCTCGCACCCGGAGACGAGGCGTATGGCCCCGCGGTGGGACAGGTGCGCGGTGTCAAGGTTCGCGCGGATGAAGACCGCGTCTACCGCATCGTCACCGCGGATTCGTGGGGCGTGCATCGCCGTGATGCGAACCTTGCGGACGCCGAGATCCGTGAGCTTCGCACGCTCGCAGAAGTGAGCGGCATGCGGGTGAAGACCAGCGCGGCTTCGACCTCGGTCGGCGCGTACATCGACCGCTGGGACGGTGATGATCTCCATCCCGCGCTCTGCCAGCTTCCGTGTCGCTGGCGTGCGCTCGCGCACGCCTCGTTCCACGGTGGCCCCATCTCGGTGCTGCGTGGAGGGGCGCAGCACGCTGTCTCCATCGATGTGCGGCGTGCGTACCTCGACGCGCTCTACCAGCCCATCCCGGTGCTGGGGAACACGCCCGATGGAAAGGTGGGCGGGTACATGTGCCTGTCAACCGACAAGTGGAGCGAGATCCGCAAGCGCGAGGGCTTCGTGGAGGCGACGGTCGTCGTTCGCACCGATCCCGTAGGCTTGCCGCCCCTTCCCATTCACAGCCCGCAGGGCGTCATCTTCGCGAACGGTCGCATCCGCGGAGCATGGGTCATCTCGCAGGTTCGTGAAGCGGAGGAGCGTGGTGAGGCGGTGGTGGAGAAGGTTCACCAGCACGCCGTCGCGCGGCAGATGCGCCCGATGTTTGCGGAGGTGGCGGACTACTTCGCGCAGCTACCCTCGAAGCTCGCGAAGATCTCGTATCAGCGGTTTTGGGCGCGCTTCGGTAACCCCGGAGGCTGGACGGGAGTCGTGAGCGACACGCCGCGCGTGGGCGAGCATCCGGCTTCCGGCTTGTGGTGGCACTACGAGGGCGTGACGCTCTTCGACGCGGATGCGAGTCGGACGTACCGTCCCGACATCTCGGCGTTCATTGCCGCCGCGAACCATCGTCGCGTGATGGACATCCTGGGGCGCGACCTTCGCCCCGAGAGCGTCATTGCCACCCACGTTGATGCCGTTTGGACGACCGATGTGCAGGGCGCGCAGCGCATCTGCGACCGTGGAAACGGCATCGGGGCGTGGCGCGTCAAGCGTGCGGGGCACCTTCGCTTCTTCGGGCCAGGCTGCTACGACCACGCGGGCGACCTCGCGGCCAGCGGCTACGATGCCTCGACCTTCGGCCCCGTGACGCGCGCGAACATCGAGTCATGGGCGCAGGGGGACGGTTCGGCGCATCGTCGCGCGGTGATGATGCAGCGTGCGTGGGTCGGTGACCCGTCACGCGACGAGGGCGCGACGAGCACCGCGCTCGAGCTGGACATGCCCGTCGATGACAGCAGGGTCGAGGGGCCACCGACCTGGCATGAAATGTGGACGCCGGGAGGCTGGCTGCGCCCGAACTACCGCATCCTCGCGCCCGAGTGGGCCGTCAGCGACACGGACGGTACGTCGTGATCCGCGTCGAGGGACTCGCGTGCCCGAGGGGGTACGCGGGTGGTGCGTTGCCGTGCCCCGGATGTACCTGCAATCCCCCTGCACCGGGGACGCCCACGCACGACCGACACATGCAGGCGGTGTCGGCATGGTGGTCGGAGTACGACCACCACGCATCGGTGTGTGCCGAGATCGGGTGTGACCCTCCACGCATCCCGTGGGAGCATCCCGCCTGGGGGCCGGTGACTCCTGCCCACTCGCCCGAGTCTCCCGTTGCCGATGAGCCGGCGTGGGATGACCTCGACGGTGTGCTGGATGCAGAAGAGCTTGTCGTGACCTCGCCCGAAGACAGCGCGCAGGTCGGGCTTGACCCGTTCCAAGAACAGGTCGTCATGCATCGGGACGGCCCCGCGGTCGTCATGGCGGGAGCAGGGTCGGGCAAGACGCGCACCGTCGTTGCGCGCGTGGAGGCGATGATCCAGCAGGGGATCGATCCTTCCTCCATCCTGTGCTTGACCTTCACGAAGAAGGCAGCAAGCGAGATGAAGCAGCGTGTCGAGAAGGCGGTGGGTTCGCGCGCGAAGCTCCTCCATGTCTCGACCTTCCACAGCATGGCCCTCGACCTCGTCCGCGCCTACCCTGGCATCGCGGGGCGGGAGGCAGGGTTCTCGGTGTGGGCCGAGGACACGCAGAAGGCCGAGATGAAGGCGTTGGTGCTGCAGCATCCGAACGCCTTGATCATCGAGAACGGCAAGGAGCGTCATGTCGGGTGGGTAGCGATCGATGAGATCCTCGATGCGATCGACACGACGAAGGAAGAGTACGAGGACATCGGATCGGAGGCATGGCGCAACCGTCTCCTGTCCGTCCACAACAACGCGCTCGAGATCGCGGAGCAGTACGAAGAGCTGAAGCGCGACTGCAACGCGCTGGACTTTGCCGACATGGTGTGGCTCGTCGCGAAGCGACTGCTGCCGCATCCCGAGATCGGTCGGCTGATTCGTGACCGATGGAACTACGTCATCGTGGACGAATACCAAGACACCAACCGAGTGCAAGAGCGCATGCTCGCGCACTTGGTGCAGGATCATCTGAACCTCATGGTCGTCGGGGATGAAGACCAGGCGATCTATGGGTTCCGTGGATCCAACGTGGGCTTCATCCGCACGTTCGATGTGACGTACCCGAGCGCGAAGACCTATCTGCTGGGGCGCAACTACCGCTCGACGCCGCAGATCGTGGAGCCTGCGAACGCGCTGATCTCGCAGAACCAACTGCGAACCTACAAGCGGGTGTGGTCGGAGGCAGATGACGGGCCTCCTGTGATCGTCAATCGATACGCGCAGCCCTACGCCGAGGCAGACGGCGTGGTGTCCTCCATCCAGCAACTGCGCGAAGAGGGCATCCATCTCAAGGACATGGCGGTGCTGGTTCGCACGCGCGCGCAGTTCATCGCGCTGGAGATGCAGCTCACGCAGGAGGACATCCCGTACTACAAGGTCGGGGACAAGGCGTGGTACACCCGGAAGGACGCGCGGACGATGCTGGCGTGGGTGCGTGCAGCGATGAACGAGCGCGACCTCGACGCTGGCGCGACGGTGCTTCAGTCATGGCCTGGCCTCGGAGCCTACGTCGTGAAGACCTGGCGCGAGGGGGTGATCAAGCACACCGGCCCGATGCTCAACGGCATCAACTGGCTCCACGGGAACCGTGGACTCGGAAAGACGACGCGCATCGGAAGGTCGCTGGAGAGGTTCATCGAGACATGGAAGCGGTGGAGCGACGAGATCCGTGACACCCAGCGCAGCCTCCGAGAGCGCGTGCGCGAGCTGATCGCCACGCTCGGCATCCACACGGAGATCGCCATCGACCTCGTCTCGGAGGACACCCAGGTCGTCCGCGCCGCGGAGTCGCGAAAGGAGTTCGTCAACATGCTTACCAACGGCCTGCCCGACGATGAGGGCAGCGGGTCGTGGGACGGCATGCGGAAGTACCTTGATGCCGTGATGACGCAGTCCTACCGCGAGGAGCGGCAGGAGGGTGTCTGTCTCACGACGATCCACAGCGCGAAGGGGCTGGAGTGGTCGTATGTGTGGACGACAGGATGGTGCGACCGGAAGTTCCCGAGTCCGCGTGCAGCCACGCACGAAGACCTTGAGGAAGAGCGTCGTCTCGCCTACGTCGCGGTCACCCGCGCGAAGCAGCAACTCACGGTGAGTTGGTACGAGATCAGCATGGACGCGAACAAGACCGAGCGTCACTTCCCGTCCCAGTTCGTCAAGGACATGGATCCTGCGGGGGCGAAGGGGCCGGAACACACGCAGAAGGTTCCTACGCCCGTCGCGCCTCCGCTCCCGCGCGCGGCGGTCTATGTCGAGATGCCGGATGGGGACTGCGCGGGCTTCATGGTCGAAGCCCACACCTTCGCGCGCAAGGACACATGCAACGCAGAGAGTTCATCGTTCCCGTCCTACCTTCGTGAGCCGGACGTTCGTCGTACCGTCTCCGAGGTGCGCCTCTACCGTGGAGCCGGAACGGAGACACGGTGCCGTGCGTGCAACCGCAGCGTCTCGACCGCGGTCGTCCTCTACAACACGGAGACGAAGAGGCAGGGCCAGCTCGGACAGCATTGCGCTGCACGCGCGCTCGGTCACCGCGGGATGTGGTTCGACGCGCTCGCTTACGCCAGCGCACGCGGGATCCCCGTTCACAACATGGAAGACCCCGATGACAGCCGGGGTAGGTTCGTCGTTCAATCACAGCCAGCCAAGGACAAGACATGAGCATCAAGACGTTCTGTGTACTCGACACCGAGACAACCGGCCTCACGCGAGATCGTAGCGCGCGTGTCATCGAGGTGGCCGTCGCCCGCTTCGAGGATGGTCAGCCGGTGGCGACCTTCTCGAGCCTCGTCCGACCCGATGTTCTGACCGAAGAGGGAGCGCGAGTCGCGCTCGACATCTGCGGTATCCACTCCGAGGACATCCAGGCGGCACCGCAACCGTGGGAGGTGTGGGGCGGCGTCCTCGAGGTCATCGGGAGCCATCCCGTCGTCGCGTGGAACATGCCGTTCGACCAGCAGATGGTGCGACGGTCGTTCTTCGAGGGCGAGAGCTTCGAGCACAGCAAGCGACTGCGGCAGTATCCGCCGAACTGGAGCGAGTGCGCCATGCTGCGCTTCACGCATCAGTTCGAGCAGTACGCCGCCCGCTGGGACAACGGAGAGCCGCGCTGGTTCCGGCTCGAGACGGCAGCGCGCCTGGTGGAGATGCCGTGGGAAGGGCAGGCCCACCGCGCGATGGCCGACGTTTTGATGACCGGACGCATCTACGCAGGGATGCTCGCGGGAACGCTCGTCGCGCGTACTGGCGGCGTGGAGCATCCTCCGTCGCGCGGTGGTGCGTGGCATCCGGCAGGTACGGACGGCAAGCCCTCGGCCTAGCGGCCCCTGCGGGCGAGAATCACCATCGCGATGGCCAGCGTCCCGACCACCGCGATGCCCGCGTAGACAGGGCCGGGATTGAGGAAGGTCTGCACCCTCGCCCCCTTGAAGGATGCGTGGGGTTCGAGCTGGTTCGCGCGCGGGATGGGCATGCAGGGAGAGTATCCCGCATACGACGAAGGGCACGGGAAGCATCCCGTGCCCTTCATGGTTGACCTGCGACCTACCCCTCGGACTTCGTCTTGGAGTACTTCGGGATGCCGAGCTTTTTCCTCAACTGACAGACGTAGCTGATGGTCACGCCTACTTTCTTGGCCAGCTCGGCTTCGGGCATGGTGCCCAGGAGCTTCTTGACTTCTTGGGACATGACGGGTCGCCTGTAGTACAGCGGGATGCCTTGCAGCTTGCGCCACCTCATTACGGTGTTCTTGTGGAGGCCGGAACGGACAGCGATCTCGGAATCGGGGATGGTTCCGAGCAAAGGTAGAAGTTCTGTCAGCTTGATCGCCGTCGAGGGCCGAATACGCTTGGGGCGACATGCGCGTATGCGGAACCTGCGTCTCATGCGGGCGATGAAGCTCGTCTTTCTCCCTACATGCTTGGCGAGAACGTCATCGGGCATCGTGCCAAGGAGCTGCCGCACTTCGGGCGTGAGCAGGCGATAGGCAGGTATGCCGAGCCGATCACGCCAACGCATGATGGCCACGCTATTGACGCCAGCGAGCAAGGCAAGCTCGCGGTCGGTGCGCTTTCCGAGCAGTTCGACCACCTCTTGCGGGAGAACAATCTTCCGGTTTGAGCGTGGCTTGATGCCAAGGATGGCCATGATCTCTGCCTTGGTGTAGCCGCATGGGGCGACGGTGGTGTCGTCCATCGGCTAGCCAGCGGCCTCGCTCGTCGCCTCTGCCTTCTTGCGGCCACGACGAGGCTTCGGTGCGGCGACCTCTTCCACCGGCTCGCTGGGAGCGTCCACGGCCTCGGGCGGCGTGGCCGGCGCGGTCAGCGAGAGGGAGATCATGCCGTTCGGCATCTGCGCCGCGGCGAACGCCTGGCGAGGTGCATCCGCAGCGACGGTCGGGACGGCAACAGGGGCCGGGGCAGGCGCAGCAGCAGCGCGAGCCGCGGCCTCGGCCTCGCGGCGTGCCTTGGCGGCGAGAGCCTTCTCGATGCGGTCATGCTCGCGTGCAGCGCGGGCGTAGCTGCGGGCGAGCTTCTCGCGGTCAGCTCCCTCGCTCGCGGTGTACATCTCCAGCTCGGCGCGGGCCTCTTCGGAAAGCGTGTCTTCCCAGGCCGTGGGCGCGAGCTGGGGGACGGCCTCTTCCTCTTCGTCCTCGACCACGATCATCTCCGCAGCCGCGAGGAACGCCACCGCGGCCTCACGACCGACACGCCGCTCGACGGCACGCGCGAGGTCGTCAACGTCGCCGCCTTCCTTCACGCGCTGGATGGCCTTGCGGATGACGCGCTGGGTTTCTGCCTTCGCGGCCTCGCGCGTGGAGACAGCGGGTGCCTTGCGCTCGGGCTTCGCGGGAGTGCGGCGGGCGATGACGCGACCACGGGCAACAGGTGCCGCGTCGTCCTCTTCGATCTCTTCTTCTTCGTCGTAGGCGATCTCGTCCTCGTCCTCGACCTCGCCTTCCTCCTCGTCCTCTTCGACCTCTTCCTCGACGGGAGCAGGAAGCATGCGAGGGGCACCGCGGACGATGCGCGCACCGCTGAACGGATTCCGAACCTCGGTGGGCTTCGTGGGGAGGTTGTTGGCGATGCGCTCGAGAAGATCGCGGACATGGATCTGATCGTTGTCGAGCGGTCGCTCGGCCTGGTCGATGATCTCCGCGAAGTCGAACCCACCTTCCTCGGGCGCGACCTCCCACGGGTACATGCCGACCCACAGCAGCGCGCTCTGCACGACAGAGAGGGGGCAGTCACCCATCCAGCGGCCCACGACGCGACCCGTCTCGGCGCAGGTCGCACGCGCACGCCAGCCCTCTGCGTCTCCACGCTTGGTGGGCTGGGCCAGGCTGACATGGAGGGCAATCGTGCCCTCTCCATCCTGCGGTTCGGGGAAGGCGTCGATGTGCGCGATGATGAGGGCCATGCGTGCTCCTTTCTGCTGGTCAGAGGTTGGTGAAAGCGTTCGTCGCGGTCACGCACCTATACGAGGTCGTCACCGTGGTGGGGTTCCGCGGAGGCTGTTGCACCATGCCCGCCTCTTTAGCCCCTTGTTGTCCGGTGTCAAGGTGTGGACGTACCCTGCTACTTGAAGAGCTTTCTCACGTTGCGGAGGAAGCGGTTCATGGTGCCGATACCTTTGTTGACCTCGCGCACCGCATCGACCGTCTCTGCGGGGAGTCGGACGGTGAAGATGGGGCTGATCTCGATCTCCACATCCTTGTCGTTCTTGCCCCTCGGTCGTGAGGCGGTGCGGCGCGCGGCGTCCCCGAGCAGGGACTCGAGCAGGTCGGAATAGGGCACGGCGGGAGGTGGTGCGGCACCCTCTGCGCGCGCGAACGTCTCCGCGGTGGCGCGCTCCTGCGCGACCTTCCGCGCACGCTGCTCTTCCTCTTCCGTGGGCGGCGGTGCGGCCTTCGGCTTCTTGGGGCGTTGCGCCTTCGGAGGCTTTGGCTTGCGCGGCGGGGTGGAGGTGAGCGCGCAGAGCTGGCAGAGCGGTCGCGGTTCCGGCATGGCGGTTCCGCAGCGCGGGCACTTCGGCTGTCGCTCGTCTGCGAGCCAGGCGTCGTACTCGGCGCGTCGGTCAGCATCCCCGAGCGTCTCCCATGCTGACGCTGCGGCCTTGAAGCGTTCCTCGGCATCGGGTTCGTTCGGATGCCGGTCGGGATGGAGCCTGCGCGCAGCCTCGCGCCATGCCCTGCGGACATCGTCGGGCGTTGCATCCTCGGCCACGCCGAGGACGGAGTAGAGCGTAACGTCCATGTCGTGCCCGCTAACGTGGGGGTTGTCTCTCGACACCTACGGCTTGCGCTGCTTCGCGTGGGATCCGTCGCGCATGGTGCCGTCGCGCGTCCAGTACCCGTGCGCGGCCAGCTCCTGCTCGAGCCGGATCTGCTCGTTGGCGTACTCCATCTCCCGGTAGCGTCGGGTGGCCTCTTGCTCATGCATCCGCATGACGACATCCATCGCCGCGCTCCACGCATCGTAGGTGACCGGGACGTTGGCGACGGTGTAGGACGGTCGTGCGGGAGCCTGGGTCGGCGCAGGTCTGCGGCGAGCCTCCTCCGCAAGCAGATCCCGGTCGTAGCGGGAGCGTCGGTCGGGGTCGGAGAGGACTTCCCACGCTTCCGCGGCAAGCTTGAACGCAGCTCCGTCCGACCCGTGGTTGTGGTCGGGGTGGAGCTGTTTGGCCTGCTCTCGCCACGCCCGCTTGATGTCGTCCGGCGTTGCGTTCCGCGCGACCCCGAGGCGGGCGTAGTAGTCCTGCACGCCTTCCTACGAGAGGAGGTCGAGGGTCAGCATGTAGAGTTCGATCTCGCGGATCGAGCTGACGACGCCTGCGTTGTTCATGTCCGCGATGACCTTGATGTCGATGCCGGTGGGGCACCCGCCCGTGTCGATCTCACCGATACCGATACCGTTGACACCCTGGAACGTCGTGGCGGTAGGAGAGGTGCTCCCAACAGGCCCGATGGCAACAAACTCTGCGGAGATGGCGACCTTGGAAGCAGCAGACGGCGCGTCGAGGGCCACGATGTCCGCGCTGCCTGCAAAGAAGCCTAGAGCACCGCCTCCACCGGGAGGTGCTCCACCGCCCATCGTGATTGGCGCACCACCCGTGATGCCATCGAGTCGGATGAAGATGGCGTCTACTGCGGGAGGAGCGGCTTCCCACACCAGCCTGCCCGCGTAACGAAGGCGCGCGACCGATCCTTGATCAAGCGTGTAGGCAGGTAGGTTCACCGTGCCGAGCGTGACCGTGGTGCCGGGGTTGAAGGGGTTCGGCGTGAGACTCCCGAACTTCGTAAAGGTTACCGGAACGTCGAACACGCCCCCCAGCGTTCGTGCGGCAACGCCGAGCGCGTTTCGAGCGGTGACGGGGCCAGCGAACGTGCGAGGGATGGGAGGCATGCCGTAGGTATAGCCCGCATCGGCGCATCCAGCGAAGGTGTTATCCTCGAGCGGTAGGAGCGCGCATGGCGAAGTCTGCATCCTGGGTCGGAGACATCCGCGAGGACGAGGTCTACCTCGACCTGTTCGGGATGTGGAAGGCGAAGGCGGCTCCGCAGGCGGTGCGGGACGGTCGCCTCGCAGACTTCACCGATTCGCAGGCGCGCGCGTTCTACGACACGCACGGTCGCCTCAAGTACATCGATGACTACGAAGACGCGACCCAGGCATGGGCCGCGAGCGTTCTGAATGACGCGAGCCGTCCGGCGTGGCTCAACCGCGCGTCGAAGCCGCAGCGCGGAAAGCCGGTGCTGCTCTCGGACTTCATCAAGGGAAAGAAGCGATGAGCGACGGTACGAAGTTCGCCCTCGGCGCGGTGGGCCTCCTCGCAGCCGCCGGCGCGGTGGCGAGCCGATCGCGCGGCTCGCGTGCGCTCTCGTCCATGACGGTAGACCCGAACCTGCATGAACCTTCGCAGCCGTGGAAGGCGATGATCGGAGCAGCGAAGGGCGGGCCGAGCCAGCAGAAGTGGAAGCAGGCGTTTCGCAACTACCCGCTCGACATCGACCTGCATGTGGTCGGGAGCCGTCGCCAGGAGGAGGAGTGGCTTCGCAAGGTGCGTCGTCCGGCACCGGGGAAGCTCAAGATCGTGGTCGATGCGCGCACCTTCGGCTCCAACCCGCAGGAGGCTCGTCGCATTGAGGCGGGACGTAAGCAGGCTCCGAGCGATGCCTTTGCGCTGATGACCCCGTTCACGACGCTGCACCGCATCTTTGACTCGAGCTACACGCAGATCTCGTCCAAGTCGCCACCTCCGCTCGCGCTGACAGCGGAACTCGGCTCTTTGGTCGTGGAAGGACTGGGTGGATCACGCCGCTATACGGAAGTTCCCGAACAGATGTACGAATGGGCGATGGAGGACTGCGGCGATAGCGTGACCGCGCAGCAGCAGGACGAGCGGGACGCCGAGGTCGATGCCTGCGTCGAAGGCATGATCGCAAGGTGGTTGGAAGCCGCCACGGTCTACGACGAGTCGCAGGACTTGCTGCTCGGCGGCGGGATGTTCCTCGATGAGACGGACGAGGTGGTCGAGGCGTTCGAGCCGTACCGCGAGAAGGGTGAGGATCACGCGCGGGTGTTCTCGCGTGTCGTGGCCTCGCTGACCTGTCCCACCGCGGCGGGCCGTCTCCTGCGCCTCACCGACTACAGCCAGGCGATGGCGGACTGCTACGCGACCTGGGCCATCGCGAACCGCAACCCGCTGGTGAAGCTCACCGAGGACGACCTCCGCAACTTCCGCGTGGACAAGCAGATCGACCGGTGGCTGAAGTCCATCGGTGGCGAGAAGAACACGACCGATGTGGCAATCCGCCGCTACCGCGAGAGCCTCGAGCGCGTGGCCGTGCCGGTGCTGCGCTGGGTCGCGGAGAACGACACCTCGGACGCCATCGACATGGCATGGTCTGCGGGCCGCATGCTCCACAACCAGCGTGAGCCGCTGATCAACGCCTGCAACGATGTGCTGTCCATCCAGCGCGTGCTGGCCATCTGAATGGCGAAGCTCGACGGAACCCACCTCACGCTCGGCGTCGTTGCTGCGGTCGCAGCGGCGGGCGCGCTCGCGCAGCGGCGTGAAAGCCGGGGCCACGCCAATACCAGCACGCTCCCGACCGCGCGCTACGCCGCGCTCGCTGCATCGCTGCGGGAGTTCGAGCACAACCTCGTCCATCCCTACGACCTGCGTGAAGCCCTTCGTTCGTGGGCGCAGGCGAACGGGGTCACGTTCCTTGGGTCGGGCGCGCACCGGCGGGCGTTTCGCGTTCCCGAGGGCGTGCTGAAGATCTCGACGCGCAACATCGACCACGACCGCATGTACGGCAACCTGGCAGAGTCCCGCGTGTGGAGCCAGGCTCCCGCCAACATCCGAAAGCACCTCGTACCTGTCCTCGCGACTGCGGAGAACGGCGCGTGGATGCTTCAAGAGTACGCGCCAACCACAGGTCGAGAGCGAACGCCGAAGGAGGCTCGCAACGCGGACGCCATGTGGCGAGCGATGACCCGATGCGGGTACGCCGACTTCCAGCCGGACAACATCGCGGACGACGGTCGCCTGCTCGACTATGGCTCTGCCGAGTACCCGGAACGCTGGAAGCGATGTGTGGAGAAGGCTGCTGCGAAGGGGAGCCTGGCGCGAAAGCCAAAGCCCCGCACGCTCGTGGAGCGCGGACTGCCGACCGTGTGGTTCCACGGCACCAAGATCGCCTTCACGGGGAAGCTGAAGCCGAACCGCGGCATGGGTGGTGCGTGCGTGTGGCTCGCGGACGCGGAGGGCGCGCGGCGATACGCCGGTAACCGTCCGACCTCGCGGGTCATCGAGGTTGAGCTGGCACCGGACACGCGGGTGGTTGATCTCTCCGATGTGACCGATCCCATCGTGCGGGAGTTCATCCGGCAAGATGCACGCGCTCGCAACCTGTTTTGGCATTTCCGCGAGGATGTGACCGACGCGGAGATGGCGGACGCCGTCACAAGCTGGCAGCGTCAGCAGACGGACTACGACAGGCTCGAGCTTTGGTCATGGTCACGCACCTACTTCCGCCAGGCGGGTGCGGACGCGCTCATCGTTCGCGACGTAGCCGGATGGGGCGGAACCGAGCCGATGCGGTCGCTCTGCATCCTCAACCGCGCGCGGATCCTTCGCGAGCAAGACACCCATTCGCGGTAGCGGGCGTTATCCTGCACCGGAAGGAGCATCTCCATGTCGAAGAAGAACCTGCTGGAGGACGGCACCGTCCTCACCCTCGGCCTCGTCGGGGCCGTCGCCGCTGTCGGTGCGCTGGCATCCCGCCGCGGTTCTCGCGCGATGGTCAGCGAGGGCATCTACAAGGACATCTCGCTCCCGGCGGATGAGCTTGGCGCGGGCCACCACGGCAGCAGGATGCTCACGGTGGATGTGAACACGCAGGACGAGGATTGGGGCAAGCCCTGGCTCGTCACCGTGGGGTCGGGCTACTCGGGCCACCACTTCTTGGTGTTCGGCAGCAGCGAGGATAGCGCGCTCGCGCACGCCATCGAGACGGCAGTCGTCACGGCTCCCGGCTGGACGGCGCGTCCTGGCGACAAGCACCTCGAGGAGATGCTCCGCGAGTACGACGGCGAGGGCTACGCCACCGACGACGGGTCGGTGTACCTCGGGCATTTCGACAGCCTGCACATTCGCCGCCTCGACAACAACGTGCGCTCGCTGCTCCAGCGGCACGGGGTGTCGCTCGAGGGGGAGGGGAGCGGCAACCGCGGCTACCGCTCCCGCGGATCTCGCGCAACCGCGATGGTCGGGGATCGGTTCGAGTGGCCGCGCACGAACTCCTACTCCTTCGAGGAGTATCGTCGCAACGCGGGGATCCGAGACATGGACGAGTTCCGTGCCGACCTTCGCCGCAAGATGTCCGATCCACGCTCCGACTCGTCGCAGAACTACGCGGGCGTCGAGCACACCCCAGGTGCAGTTCCCGAGTACAACCGTAAGCCTCACGCGACCATGAAGGCGGCAGTCGCCGCCGCGACGAAGCTCGCGAAGGGCGGTGGCCGTCCGGTTGTTCATTCGGTGGACTACAGCGGTCGCATCTACACGCGCTACGTCGATGAGCGCGGCTTCGGGGAAAGCCTCCTCGAGGAGTTCGGAAGCGACCGGTATCCGCGTCCGCTCCCTCGCTCGAGCGGCTCCCGCGCTCGCATGTCGCGCACCTCGCGCGTCGGGCCAACCGACGCCGAGCTGCGCGCGGTGGGCCGCTACACCAAGTCGGTCAATCCCGACGAGAAGAAGTACGCCCGCGAGGCGGGCCACGGCACCGGCGACCTCGCCATCGGGAAGTACGTCTACTCCCACTACGACGAGGACAGCTTCGCGGAACTTCTCGACCATGTCCGTGAGCAGGGCATGGTGAAGACCGGGAAGGGTAGCCGCGCCAAGCGCGCCGAGACGTTCTCGGTGGGCGACAAGGTGAAGCACAAGCGGGAGTTCCTCCGCAGCATCGGCTGGATGACGAACGTGCCGCGCAACGGCGTGGTGCGGTCGGTGACGGACGGCTTCAGCGGGCGGCAGCTCCTCGAGGTCGCGTGGTCGGACGGAACGACGAGCAAGATCATCAGCCCGAACGTGACGCACGCGGGCAAGGTTGAGCTGGTCTGATGCCCAAGAACCTCCTCGACAACGGCACCGTCCTCACGCTCGGACTTGTCGGGGCTGTCGCCGCTGTCGGCGCGGCGACGAGGCGTGGCGTCTCCGGTTCTCGCGCCACCCGCATCCCATTCGGATCGGAAACGCGATCCATTTGGGTGTGGAAAGGCTACAGGGGGCCGAAGAGCAAACGCCCCGACCAGGTGGCCTATGCGCTAGAT
>Ga0214921_10007239_pt1 | contig 14862 bp, 11 predicted proteins | sample LL1505_MetaG_FD_177992 | JGI IMG/M metagenome (GOLD analysis project Ga0214921, IMG submission 177992) | Freshwater microbial communities from Lake Lanier, Atlanta, Georgia, United States - LL-1505 | ecosystem: Environmental > Aquatic > Freshwater > Lake | place: USA: Georgia | collected... | reverse complement strand
GCTCAAAGAAATAGAGCCCACCTACTGGATTCATATGGAAGACGACTGGCTATATTTTAAGAATGAAAATTATATTACAAAGGCCCAAAAGGTCTTGGAAAACCATGAAATGAAGAATGTTCACCAGGTTGTCTTTAATAGGGTCTATGGCCTCATGATGGAAGATATGGATCGTGTGGGTGGACCTCTATTGGAACCAGGTATTAGCATACATGAAAAGAAAGAGGGGGTTGTTGGCAAAAACTGTGCCTATTGGCCCCATTATTCAATTCAACCTTCTATGATACGCACCCGTGTTATCTTAGAACTGGGTAACTATGATAGTCCGAATACATTCTTTGAGCGTGATTATGCGGATAGATACTATGCGGCTGGATATCAGACGGCATTCTTTGATTCTATCTATAGTTTACATATTGGAAAGCAGCACTGGGAGAACGAGGGTAAGAATGCCTATGCTCTAAATGAAGTGGGTCAATTTAAGAAACCGACAACAGATGATCTCACAATGGAAATTACCATGAAAGAAAATAATACTCCTTTGACAGGCACAATGAAAAATCATCTGAATTCACTTCTATTAAAAATAAAGTCAGGCACTCACTTTGGTCTAATACGCCCTAGTGATGGCGAATATACAATTCTTAAAAATACTACACTTACAAACTGCGATAGCTGGACATTCAAGGAGGGTGGAAAACTACACGATGATCTCTTAGAGGCAGTTCAGAGAGTAGATCCGAATCTGTATATTGGAATCCCTTGTAATACGTGTAATAAGCCCTGGAATTGCACAGATACTATTTACAATGATTTTATCGAGAAGTTCAACGTGCCCATTAAACAGAGAACCTATGCGAATGTGGTAGGTAACTCAAATTGGCCCGCATTTTCTGAATTTATGAAATCATATAGCAAGGGGTTTTTCTTAATTACATCTGGAACCACGCCATCGTCACTACCTATAAAAGAAAGATTTGTAATTGACCAACACCTTGTAAATAACTGGGATGCCGAGGGTATAACCGAAACTGAGAGACTCATGCGGTTTATTGCGGATAAGAAAGACGAGCTCATCTGTTTCTCGGCAGGTCCCCTGAGCAAGGTATGGATTCCTAAGTGTATGAAGGCCAACCCCAATAATATGTATTTGGATATTGGTGCATCTCTTGATATATTTACAAAGGGTGTCACGAATCGCATGTATACAAATTCCAAGCATCCCTTTTCCAAGGAAGCATGTATCTTCAAGGACTCTATTGATGCTTCAAAGTTAGAGATAGAACAAACAGTATTACCTGAGACATCATCACAAGATACAGTAAGTCTTACAAGAAAGAAGTATTTAGTGTATATGTGTGTATTCCACAACAAGGACTATTTGGATCTTTTACGAATCCTATTGACCACTCTTAAATTCTATTCTAAAACAGATTCAATTGATTTCTTAGTATTTACAAGCTATGACTTTGAACCCATGGTCTCAGAAATGTCAAATATGCTAAAGATACCAGTATATGTGAAACTATTTGACTTTACAACTATTCAACAGGCTGCCTGTGCTCGCCTACATATCTTTGAATATGAAGAGATTGGAAGTTATGAAAAGATTCTATATATAGATACCGATATTATTATACAAAATGATCTGACAAAGCTCTTAGAAGTCGATATAGAGGATCGTATTTACGCTATGAGAGAGGGAACCATTGAACATGAATATCATGGAGGTTGGTTCTTTGATTTCAATACCATTAACAAAGACATTATTGGAATGAATAGTGGAATTCTCTTATTTAAGAATAGTGAAACAATTCGTGGAATCTTCCATGATATTCAGGCTCATATAAAAACAAGAATGGATGCGAATGAGCCTATGCCTTGCCCCCAAGACCAGCCCTTTATCAACTATCACTGTATTAAGAATGGCAAACAGGATACAGATCTCTTAGAAAAATACGGACTCATCTACTGTATGGATCCTCCCCCGCCACCCTCTGGACCTACGGACATTATTCTGTGTCACTTTGTCTGGCCGATTGGTAATGCTCAACATAAAAAGAATCGTATGGTTCAGCATGTAAGCCATATCTTAAAACACTATATGAATATGACAAAGTTTATTGAGCCGTTTTCTGTACCGAAGCTTGAAGGTACAGTTTACAGCTGGGGAGATAGCGGGCAGATTTCATTGTTAGAAGGAGGACTTCTAAAAACAACCTGGGCCAATGGAACCTATAAATGGTTGGACAAGTATACGCTAGAAGCCACATGGTCTGGATTTACTCATGTCTTGCGAATGGATACAAGGTATAGTGAGTATAGTTCTTTACGTGTAGGCGATGTTGACTATGTTTCCGGAAAAAAGTTATGATGCGTAAGATAAATCAATTTATATAGTATATATTTTATAAGAATGGATTCTATTAAAAAAAACTGTATATATTATTTGCTTAAAACTGAACCCGAAATTTTAAAGATTTTTGAACTTTCTCTAAAGTCTTTAAAATTTAATTCCACGATGGATTCTTTTGATATTACGGTCTTTATAACAAAAGAACTTTTTGATCAAGCTAATAGATATTTAGAAACTGAAGTACAAAGGCAAATTAACTATTTTATAGTCAATGAAGACGAGAATATAGATACACAAATTGCTGAATATAAAGATAAAAACAAAGATATATATGAGCAATTTATTTATCTTGACACCTATTCGGTAATACGAGAATGGAATGACCCAGAATCTCCTATAACTTATTTTTCACCTTCGCCTGATACATACCAAAAAATGTTAGACTACTTTGAAGGTTTAATAAAAAAGACAGACGGTTATCCTTCTCAAGAATTAATTGATACATTCGATATTGTTGGAAATAAGTATTCGTGGGGAGGAGGGTATGTTGAAATAAAAAGAGGACTCAACTCTGTATATAGAGTAAAAACCCCTTGGAGTGATTGGGATGAGGGATTTGTTGGACTACCGCGAAATCAAGTGGTATTTCTGAAATGGTATGAATTTGATCATTATGTAAAATTTAATAAAGATTTTACAAAATTTGTTTCGATTCGTGTAAGTCCAAGAGACTTTTTGTATTGTGAAGGGTCGTTAATCGATGAAAGGTTTTTACATATATATGGTGACAGCCATGCCTTAGTTTCATTTGAAGGCCTAACAATTCCCCATAGAAATCTCTTTGAATTCGGAATTACAATGCACCGAGTAGGCAGAGATCAAGATATTATTCATTTCAAAGATACACATAATAATAAACAACGCATATTTTGTCTGAACTATGGTGAAATGGATGTTAGATGCCATATAGGAAAACAGGTAATAAAAGGAAGGGCCTGGGAAGAAGTTTGCGATGTTTTAGTAACGAATTACTTTGCATCCATTCGCAAAAATATAAAAGAATATAAGGCAATTATTATTGTAGCGATTATTCCCCCTACTGATGTAAATGACCATACACACGCAAATAATTTACCATTTATAGGAACAAATTCTGAACGTGTAGAATATACAAATAGAATTAATGAATTATTAGAAAAGGGTTGCGAACAATATGGTTATATATATTTTAATCCTTATACATTTTATCGTAGAGAAGACGGTTGTTTAAAACATGAATTATCTGATACTTCTATTCATATAGGTAAGAATTCAGAATTTTTACGAGAGTTTTGTGAACTATATAATAAAGTATAAGCAAGGTTCTAATAATTCCGGCATATATTGCGTATAATATTACATCATATTATACGCAATATCAAAAGATGAATACAATACAAGAGGCCCATCGTATACCAAGGGTGTTTTTTCAGACATCAAGGGCTAAATTGGATTCTTATATTGTCGATATGATAAAATATAAGCTAACCGATGAATGGGAATATAATCATTATACAGATGAAGAAATTTTAGAATTCTTTAAACAAAATCCAGTAGAAGAGTTTTCTCAGATTTCAGAAAAATTTTTACAGGTAAAGCGGGGTGAACACAAGGCAGATCTCTTTCGATATTATCACTTATATGTCAAAGGTGGAGTCTTTATGGATTCTGATGCGATGATTTATGAAAATATAGATTCGGTTATAAAAAACTATAGCTTTTTTTCAGTGAATTCATCCAACGTTCCAGAAACTATCTTTCAAGGAATTCTCGGTTCAGAACCCAAACACCCATTTATTTATAAGGCCTTATACAACATGTATACAATGGATCTAAATCGTCTTGAGACAGAATACCATTTTTTATGTAAAGATATGCATTCGATTATTCATAACTCATCTGACAAGAATCTGAACTATAAATTATACAAAGAAATATCTGATTCACAGGGCGATAAGATTGTAAATGATAAAGGAACCTTATTATTTAAACATTATTGGCGCAATAAAGAATCAATCCCTAATTATTTACCGGATTTGAAATCATATCTGAACTTAAAAGAAGCAAACAAGCTAAAAAAAACAAAAAACCTTATTTACTTTTGTGTATTCTATAATGATAAATATCTACGTCTACTGAGCCTCTTATTAAAGTCTATGAAGTGGTATTCTTCCACAGAATCTTTTGACCTATTGATTCTTACTGACAAGGAGTTTGAGCCCAAGGTTCACCAACTTTGTGCGAATATAGATCTTTACGTAGATATTCAAGCCTTTCCCTTTACAACTATATTTCAAGCGGCCTGTGCGCGCCTACATATTTTTCAATATAAATACATTACTTCCTATGAAAAAATTCTATACTTAGATACTGATATTATAATAAAGGCCGACTTAAGTCCAATTTTTTCTGAGCCGCTAAAAGATGTCTTATATGGTTTAGAATGTGGAATGATTAACAGTCCCAGTTTTGGAAATCAGTTTTTTAATTTTAATAAAATAAATTCTTTTACAACAGGAATAAACAGTGGAACCCTACTGTTCAACAATTGTCTAACCATTCGCGACTTATTTTCAAGAATGCGCGGCCATATTGAAGCTTATACCGATTCAAAGGCCGAGATCCCATATTGTATGGATCAACCCTTTATAAACTACCACGCCATAAAAGACAATTTATATGACAATAAACTTCTGAATCCTATTATTAGTTTATATGAAGGCAACGACAATGTAAACAATTATGAGACATCTTCAATTTGCCATTTTTCATTTCCAATTGGAAACTTTGAACATAAATACGATCGCATGGCAAACTTTCTAAGTAATATTCTGAATACGAATATTGATTCTACACCTCTTCCTGGCCTTCTTGGAGTTTCTTATGTATGGGGAACTGGCCATTATAAATTTTTGGAAAACTATAAATTGGAAACATCTTGGGGAAATGGTCATTATGATGTGTTAGACAGTCATAAGCTGCGTATATGGTGGAATGAACATTATCATATTGTCCAAATGAACAAAGATTATACGAAATACATTTGTATTCGCACATGGCCAATTGATTTTGAATATATTGCAGGCTCAATCAAGGAAACTGCTATGGTATCGGATCCATCCAAGGTGACCAATATGAGTTTGAAAGACTGGCAAAGAAGAAACAAGGCCATCTCGCAGATGATTGTTCAAGCTTCAGCGAGTGATTATAGTGATTCTTGGCAGCCTTTTCCTATAGGTATGTCGTTCCGATATGCCCTTGAACAAGACAAATATAGACTACAGTGTGGTACTCATAATGATCTTGTATTTAGTTGCATTCACCCTACTACGGATGTAAATAGAAGACAAGAGGGAATCACTCGGCTTAAAATTATTGATAATCTTGCAAAAAATTCAATTCATAATTTAGAAGAACCCTCAAATATATTTTTTGACCTACTAGGTTCTAATAAATTTTGTATATCACCTGAAGGAAATGGTATTGACTGCCATAGACACTATGAAGCACTTATGGCGGGTTGTATTCCAATTGTTGAACGTAATCCTCTAACTGAAGAAAAATACAAGGGATGTCCTATTTTATATACAACAGATTATTCAGAAATTACGCGTGAGTATTTGGAAGAAAAATACAAGGAAATGTTAGATACGAAATATGACTTTTCCAGACTATTTTTATCCTATTATTCAAAGGAACACCAGTTGGCAATAAAAGATCAAGGAAATTTTTGGATAAAGGAAACAACTGGAAAACATTGGTATATGCCTGTAGTATATTCGTTTGTGGGCTCTCTCCCACTATATTGTTTAGATACTGTTTACCAATTGCGCCAATTTTTTGATGGCGAGGTCTATTTTATTGTCGATGACTATAAGAGTCCTTATTTAGAAGCCCTCGTTTCTAGGTATAATGTGAAAATCATAAAATACAGTGATGTTATACATAGCGGCTTTACGAAACTCATTGAGGAACATGGTAGTAAGTTTCACGGGACTCCATTTTTGGAAGAAAGGCCGAATTTATATGTTCATTCCTTGGAACGCTTTTACCTTTTATACAATTTAATGGTAGAATACAAATTAAAAGATGTTCTTTTTGTTGAACTTGATAATCTTCTCTACAATAACCCCATAGAATGGTTAGAAGGGTTTTCAAAGAAAGACATGGGATTTATGTTTGATAATTTCAATAGAGCCTCATCGGGTATTGCGTATATCAAGGATACGACTATTCTGTCTAAGTTTATTTCGCACTGTTCTAACTATGTGGAGTCGCAGACACCTATATCAGATAGAACGAGTGTAATCACGGAAATGACGGCACTCTATACATTTTGGGAAGCCAATAAAGACATAGTTCAGTTTTTACCTACACATTGGAATGATCCTAATCAGCCTCTAGAATCATATGAAACCTACGATTCCTTTCATAATACGATTTTCGATGCCTTAGGAATAGGAATTTATATTGGAGGAATTGATCACTGTCATGATGGATGGGTCCCCGATAGATATAAAAGTCCTTGGGCAGCCATTGATTACACCAAATACACGTATGAGTGGGTCCCTGATGAAAAGGGTCGAAAGATTCCGTATTTAATAAATGAGGGAAAAGGAATACGTATTAATAATTTACATGTTCAATCAAAAGAATTAAACAAGTGCTTTTCTGTGCCTTAACCCTTGCTCAATAATTTGGATTTTTCAATGGGTTCGCATTTTAAATTATAAATATTATTATGAACACTGGAAAGAGCAGCTACGCGCCCATAGTTACTCCATTCTGATATATACATCCGTGAAGTTTTTTGCGACAATACGTAGTTGTCCACAAAAATCTTGGAAAAATCTCCGCTTGGATTTCTATCCATATGTTGAACCGTATCATTCATATATAATACCAGATAAGGATGCCATATTTCTATGGCTAACTTATAAATGTCATTGTAATCACTAGTTAAAAATACTTTATAGTTCTTATTAGGAAAATCTTTATCAATGTGTTCCTTAATTCTTTTAAGAATCGCAGGAATTGTTTTCTGTGGTTCGTCTAAGGCCTTGTATCCATTCCACCAAATGTTTTGGATGTAAATATCACCTGCGCGAATCTGTATGCCAATAATTGGCGCGCGATTTATGGTTTCAGGAATCATTTTCTGAATCTTATTTGAAAGAAACTCTGTAGGAACAAATATATCTGTATACAGAGTCTTATATACACGAAAAATATCATCCAAAAACATTTTATTGGAGAATTTTGGATTCATATACAAATACTCGGCTATTTCTTGATTTAGGAAAAACTTATTATAGGGCTCAGGAAACAAGTCTGTAGTGGTTGATAAATATGGTTTTAACTTTGTCTTTCTATCTATAGAATCATATAATGTAAATTGATTCGCAGTATCATGAATATATTCATATTTTTTATAATTGAAATATGGGGTGATATCTTCTTTGGTCCAGATAATTCGGAATTCCTGGCCAACAAGTTCCGAAATTAACTTACAAGAAATCAATCCTACAATGCGATCACCATATCCTCCTAGTCCACAATTTGGTTCAAATGCTATAATAATCATTGAGTATCTGAATATAAGATATAAAATGACTATTTAGACCCACGCTGACCCGTCATAAAATTGATATTGGAATGTGTGCCTACTAACTAGCTAGAATGAAGTTCATTTCTGTCTTTGTATTCTTGTTTGGTATCATTCATGCTATTGATCCAACGGATTGTTCGAAGGGTTCTTCAAAGCTTTCTGTAAAGAATAGCACGTATTTAATTGAAACGATATCAAATGATTATAGATTAAATCTCTTTATCTATGCGAATAATACTGAGACTATCTATAATGGCACTGTCGTCAATACCTTACACGAGAACATAACTCAGGTTGCAACAATTATTCATCCGATATGTTATCTTACAAACTGCCCCATCCAGAAGGGGATAGCTTTATTCAATCGCTCATTTAATTTTAAGAAAGATAATACAAATACTACAACTATAAGAAAGGTAAAGGTGGAATGGAAAGATGATAAATACGTAACAATGTTATGTATCTCGATAAAGTTATCTATGGAGAATGACGAAAAACAGGTGATTGAGTTCCAGCCTGCGGGATTTAACGTCATACCCGGTTTGTAAACAAAATGTAGCTAGCGGCATGGAGTGTCACCAAGAAAAGAAGTCCAACGTAATGATAGTCAAGATTTTTTAGTGTCGCAGCTAAACCAATGGAACTGGCGACTACTATAGAATTCGTGAGAACTGCCTTGGCACCCGCTTCATTATATTGCTTTAAAATATCAATCATCTCATTGTGACCTTTTGGAATCAGACTAACAACCGTCATGCTAAAGAAAATATCATAGACCACCTGTAAAATAACTGCCATGGCAATAAAATACCAGATTGACCAACCTTCTTCTTCCATAAAAAAGGCAGTGTATAAGTATCGTGCTATTGCCATTATAATTGCGAAAATACTCAGATCAGAAAGTATGGCTATGCTGCCAAATTCATCAAACCATTCATTGGCACCCTTTCCAAATAATCCAGGGGCAAAGCGCACAACAAACATCAGAATTGTTTCCACCAAGAAGATTGCCGGTAAGAAGAACCACCAATCTTCAATTGCCTTGTAGTTTCCCAGATTTGCCAACTCCATTCAAGCTCTATTATCAGTATAAAGATAAAATGGGATTCAGAATATAAGGTAAGCTAACAGATGTCTTGGTATGTATATCTACTAGCCACAGTTCAAGAACCCCAGAGAACCTATGTGGGTGCCACCATTGATGTAGACCGTCGTCTGAGACAACATAATGGTGAGTTATCGGGCGGAGCCCGTAAAACAAGCCAAGCCCCTGGTGGATGGTATCGTGTTTGTTACATCAAGGGATTTGAAAATAAGCGTGAAGCTTTGCGATTTGAATGGTGGTGGAAACGTAGATCATTCAAATTATCTGGAACGCCCTTAGAAAAACGTCAAAAAGCAATGGAAGAAATGATTTTAGAAGCAGAGGGACTTGAAGTCGTCTTTGAATAATATCTAAAGCTACAAATCATTGTAGTATAGAATGGTCACAGCCCAGAAATACCCCATAGTCTTATTTTTTCGTTATGATAAATATAATGATGTCGATTTATTTCTTAGCTCAAATAAGGCCAAGATTCACTGCGATATACGTATTATAAATAGTCCTGAAAGTTTAATAAACTTATTTGACTCTAATTATAATATTTTTGTAACTTATGGACCAGATGAAAAAGAGTATCACAAAGATGTATTTTCCGTAATTGCTCCACGAATGGCTAGACGCTGGATTCATTATAAAGAATTGCCGGCACCTGAAGAATTTTCTCGTGGCATTAATTTTTGTTATATTCACTCAAGCGTAGGTGACCGTGTAGAAACACGCCCCATATTTTCCGCGTTTACTACCTGCTATAAGTCATATGAAAAGATTAAGCGCCCTCTTCGTAGTCTTATGGCTCAAACCATGGTAGACTGGGAGTGGGTCATCTTGGACGACTCCCCCGATGACAAGCACTTTGAATATTTGCGTGATTTATTTAATGGAAATAAAAAGGTGCGCCTCTATAAACGTAGTGAAAACAGTGGCAACATTGGTAATGTAAAGAATGAAGCGGCATCACTATGTCGTGGAAAATATGTCTTGGAACTTGATCACGATGACGAGATTACACCGAACTTATTCATGACTTCGGTTGAAGCCTTTGAAAAACATCCTGATGTGGGTTTCGTATATACAGACTTCATAAACATTTACGAAAATGGAGCAAATTTTTGGTATGGCGATTTTTTCGCCCTTGGCTATGGGGGTTATTATTGCACAAAGTTCCAGGGCCGATGGGTAAATGTATATGTAAGCCCCCAAGTGAACAATATTACTCTAAGACATCTTGTTTCATTGCCAAATCATGCACGCATTTGGAAACGTGATGTCTTATATGCCATTGGAAACTACTCTGAGTTTCTACCGATTAATGATGATCAGGAATTATTGATGAGAACATGTATGGCTACAAAGATGATGAAAATACCTGGTATTGGTTATGTCCAGTATATGAATGAAAATAATAGTAATTTCAGTTTGATACGAAATGCTGAAATCAATCGTATAGGCCCTTTCTTTTTGTCCCCCCAGTTTTATGAGATGCACAAGGTCCAAGAATTCATGAAGAAACAGGATGCGCACGATGATGAAAAATATATGATAGAAGCTGAGCGTATTTGGCTACGTGATTCTTTTACTCCCAAATACTGTAGCAAACTTTATCAAGTAGAATATGATACACAGTATTGTATTATTGGAACTCCTGTATTCCTTGAAAAGCTCAATGAAATTAAGGAGCTGTATAATAATCCTAGAAATGATTTCTTTTTGATTGATTCCACGGGCGAGCGTGACAAGTTGTGTGAGTTCCTGGATAAGATGGGATTTGAACGTATGAAGTGCTATACGATTAAGGATTTGACAACAGAGCAAATGATCAAGTATTTTGAATACATTTATAAGACTGCTGAAAAGAGTGTGGTATGGAAATCGGAAATTAAGAAGGCAGTGGGGCCAATTTGCTTGGAGTTGATGACTTAGATATATAGTAGACGAATTACTGAAGAGGGGACAATGTCCACACTTTTGCACTTCGTAAATTTTTTGGAAACCGCAAGGTGGTTTCGTGATTAGTTGGAATACGCAAGTCCGCCCATGCCGCTCATGATGCGGAGCACGTTGTAGTTCGTCGCATACACACGCACCGTCGAGCTCGTGGCCGTGCCAACCGCGTTGTTGGACACCGTGAGGAGGAGGGTCGTGTTATCAATGCGCGACAAGTTGCAGGTGCCGCTGGGCTGGTGCTGCTCGGGCTGGAGGGCGAAGGAATACACGTTGATGCCGACGGCGGGCACGTTCGTGTGGTGCTGGAAGGGCTGCACCTCGTTGAAATAGCGTCCCTCGCGCACCTGGAAGCGGTCGTGGCCGTTCAGCTGGAGCAGGGCCGTTACCGTGGGGTTGGCGCCGGCCAGGCCCTCGACGCGCGTCACGGAGAAGCCAGACTCCTGGATAGCGCGGTCCCACCAATCGGAGTAGTTGAAGGGCTGCTGTCCCTTCCACGGGCCGATTACGTTGTCGTCGCAAGACACGTAGCTGTCGCGCTGGACTACCCACACAAGCTCCTTGCAAGGGTGGTTGAAGTTCAGCTTGAGCTTGTTGGAGGAGGACGTGATGGACTCGCCGCCCGTGAACTGCAGCGTCTCGATCAGGTATTCGTGGGACACCTGGGCGAACTTGCGGCGCTCGTCCGTGTCCAGGTAGATGTAGTCCACGTAGAGGGAGGCGGCTACCAGGCCAGCGGCGGCCACGCGGTCGCGGATAGTGTGCACGTTGGACAGAGAGGGCGTCACGTCGAAGCACAGGTTGCGGAGGTCGTTGAACTCCAGGTTGATGCGCACCTCGTGGTACTGGAGGGCGATCAGCGGCAGGGCCAGTCCAGGGTTGCGGTTGAACCAGAACTGCAGGGGGATATACAGCGTATACTCAGGGGCGCACATGAGGATCTCGTTGGAGGTGTTGGGCTCGCCACCGGCGCACTCGTTGTTGCAGTCCTCGCCGCCCTGGAGAATCAGGTTCACCAGCTGGGGCACGTTGCCAACCATCTTGGCATAGCCGGCCTGCTTTCCGGGCTCCTGCGTGAGCTCGTTCCAGATCTGGAGCCAGTCGCCATAGTGCTTGTCGATGCGCTGGCCGCCAATCTCCAGCTCCACGGACTTCACTAAGTTGTGGCCCACCCAGTTGAGCCAGCGGAACTGGGCACCAGAGCCATCCGTCGTGAGGAGGGTCACCTTGGGGAGCGTGGCCTGGAGATACATGCGGTAGATCAAGTCGCCGTTGCGCTGGATCGTGCACGTTACCTTGCGTCCGAAGCCAGGAGAGCCGTTGAAGGGGTTCTCAATGGACTCCATCGCGAAGTTCGTGTGGCGGCGGTATACCACCTTGAAGAATGTAATCTGGGGGTTACCCGTCAGGTAAACGTCCTGGGCGCCATAAGCTACGAGCTGCATTAAGCCACCACCTGTCATTTGATTATAACCCTACCTTAGAAAATAATTTTGGGAACTTGGGATTTGAAGGGTTTATCCGGGAACGCCTTTTTGAAATTATTTGACGCAAGATAAAATACCGACGATGTGGGCTAAAGGATAGCATGTTGAACCCAATAGTAGTGTAGCATGACAGACCCCTTCTTCAAAATTCGTCCATCTAAGCGGTCAAATCCTGAAGCGAGAACAACACTGGATACGGTTCACCAACACTACTTGACAAAAGTCAAAGACATTGGTGAACAAGTTTCTATGTGGAAACATGAGCATGATGATTTAGCGTCAACTTTCCAGAGAGAAACAAATGATATTGAAAGATATAAAATAGAACAAGGGCTCAAACAAATTAAGGGAAAAATAGATTCAGTAAATGAAAAGTCGGCGATTTATGATTATTATTTACATACGGGGGAATTATTATTTCAATATTATGATATTCAAGACCGAATTAATCGTGGAGCGGACAATATAATTTCAGTCGCAGATCGAGCCAGACCCGGGAGTGTTTTTGAAGCTCTGGAAAATGCTTCACGCCAAGATGCCAGTGGAAGTAAGATGACAACTTATTCCAATGCGCGTGTTCGTGAATTGGGTGAAGGCGATACCTTGCGTCGTGATGCCTTGCTTGACCAATATATGCAACGTATGGATCCTCACTACAATCGGCCCTCTATGCATGTGATGCATGACAATTCATTTATATGCGATGCTTGTGGAGAAGATATGAAGATATCAATCAATGATGCTACGGTATCATGCCCTGAATGCGGGTTTCATAAACTTATATTAATGGACAGTGATAAGCCCAGTTATAAGGACCCACCTCGTGAAGTATCCTATTATGCGTATAAGCGTATCAATCATTTTAATGAATGGCTGGCGCAGTTTCAGGCAAAGGAAAGCACGGAAATTCCAGAAGAAGTATTCGAAAACATTCAGGGTCAGATAAAGAAGGAACGCATCTTACCTTCGTCGCTAAATCGCAGTAAAATACGCGAGATTCTTAAGAAGCTCAAGTATAATTCTTATTATGAACACGTGCCTCATATTTTGAGTCGCTTGAATGGAAATACAGCCCCTGTTATGGATCGCGAGACGGAAGAAAAGTTGCGATATTTGTTTAAGGAAATTCAGCCCTCATTTCAACGTCACTGCCCTGCGGATCGGTCAAATTTCTTGTCTTATTCGTATGTATTATACAAGTTATGTGAATTATTAGAGTTAGATGGATTCTTACATTGTTTCCCGTTATTGAAAAATCGTGATAAACTCTATGCGCAGGATAAGATTTGGGAAAAAATCTGTAAAGACTTACAATGGGAGTTTATTCGGAGTATTTAATGAAATTTTATATCACTTGCGTTTATTACGTCTCGTAGCGTTTTTTAAAACAGGATTGTTACCAGACATATTCTGTGCCGTACCAATATACATCTTGTTTTGTTCTTCTTCTGCTATCGCATTAGCATACTTTGACAGAGCATTGGCAGCACTGCTTTTTAGTTGTAATTCCCGTAGGGCAGATCTGGTATTGCTTTTTTGAGCATTTTCCCAATTCTTAAGAGCATTAATTGTTTTTCCTCTTAAATTAGTAAGACGTTTACTATGGCCTGGAATAATACGCAAAATGTTTTTCAACGTTTTTCTCGGGGGCATTCTATATAGAAAACAGAAATTCCATTTTTGTTTCTAAAGAAAATCAATCACATGATACCAATACAAGAGATAGGCCTATTAAACTGATAATAACGCCTATTAATTGTAGATTTTCTATCTTCTCATTGAAAAAGTAGATACCAATTACAAACATGCTAATTGTGCTCAGGACGTTCCAAACGAAATTTACTATACCTATCCCTTCATACTTAAGACTCATAGAGAGCAGAGGGACTACACCGAGCCCGAAAATTAGACTTGCTCCAATTATTTGCTTCAGACCACCTATCTTCAAAAGAGTAAGAGCAGATGATTCAACAATACTCGCCAAGGCCAACCATCTAAATGCCTCGAGCCACATTCTATCTTATTATAGAAATAGCAGTGGAACTAAAAGTGAAAGAACTTCTTTAATCTTCTGCCAAGACTATCATACATTGTATGAGGAACTGGCTCAGCTACAGGTTCCGCTACAGGCTCAGGAGCAAGCTCAAGCACAGGCTCGGGAGCAGGCTCAGCTACAGGTTCCGCTACAGGCTCGGGAGCAGGCTCAGCTACAGGTTCCGCTACAGGCTCAGGAGCAACCTCAGCTACAGGCTCAACCACAGGCTCAGCTACAGGTTCCGCTAGAGGCTCAGGAGCAACCTCAACCACAGGCTCAACCACAGGCTCA
>Ga0214921_10007238_pt1 | contig 14862 bp, 15 predicted proteins | sample LL1505_MetaG_FD_177992 | JGI IMG/M metagenome (GOLD analysis project Ga0214921, IMG submission 177992) | Freshwater microbial communities from Lake Lanier, Atlanta, Georgia, United States - LL-1505 | ecosystem: Environmental > Aquatic > Freshwater > Lake | place: USA: Georgia | collected... | reverse complement strand
TCTCTTGTATTACAATATCTGTATATTTTTGCCATATCTTATAATGTTTATTATAATCTCCCTCTACCGTTGTTAATGATGTATTTAGTAATAATATCTTTTCTCTAGATGACCATTTACTTAAATTTCCATGTTTATATTTATATTTATTATCATATTCATTATTAATCTCTTTGAATATATTCTTTAACGTTTCTGGTATTTTTTCTGTTTTTGGTACTGAAAACGCTAATCCAGTTGCTGAATTAATTCTAGAATATGGCGCTTGACCTAAAATAACTACTCTTAATTCTGATGGTTTAAAATACGTAAAAGGTTTTAATAAAAAAATTTTATCTGGTATGTATTTTTCTTCTTTTAGATATTCTATTATTTCATTATATAAATTTAAATGCAATATTTTATTCCATGCTGAATCTATTCTCATATTATAGAATAATAAAAATGATTATATATAAATTAATATAATTATATATATATAAAATGGAATCTATCTATGCTGTTGATTCAAATAATGGATTATCTAAAAATGGTGAAATACCATGGAAATCTAAATCAGATATGGAATTCTTTATGCATAAAACTATTAATAATGTTGTTATCATGGGGAAAAATACTTTCTTTTCTATACCAAAAGAGCACAGACCTTTAAAAAATAGATTAAATATTGTTTTAACAAGTAATCCTAATTTATATCAAGATAATAAAATTTTTAATGTATTATTTACCGATAATAGTAATATATATCAAGACATATTAAATAATAAAAATAAATATAATGATATACATAACTTTTTAAAGATAGATTTTAGTGTATTTATTATTGGTGGAAAATCCATATATAATCAATTTATTCCATTGTGTAATAAAGTATGGGTTACATACATTAAACATGATTATAATTGTGATTTATTAATGGATTATGATTATTCAAATGAATATACATTTAAAATATACAAAGAAGATGATGAGCTTAAAATAGTAGAATATACTAAAAATTGATAATTTCATTATTTGATTATATATTTTATTATTAATACAAATCAATAATAAAATGGACTTTCATGATATCCTAACTAACATCAATACAAATATCAATCCTTTTATGTCTAAATTATCATTTATGGAAGCATTTCTTATTACTCTTATTATTGCTAGTATTTTCATATTAGTACCAATTGTAATTTATTTGGTATTCTTTGATGTTACAGTAGATACAAATATTCATTATTTTGCCTTTTATGATAATAAGAAAGACAAAATTACCTATCACAAAAATAATAAATTTCGCCGCACTTTTAACAAAATTTATATGAATTACTCTCTTAAAAAAGAAATCGTAGATACTATTGATGCTTTCAACGATCATTCTCATAAATTTACTATTAACAATATACCTCGTTCTCTTCGTCTTGTTTTTACCGGTAAAGAAGGTATTGGTAAAACAACTCTTATCGAAACCATTGCGTCGGAATATAATTATGGGCTAATTAACTTTCCCCGTGATAACTATTCTGAATCAATGATTCATAAATTTTTTAAAGATCTTAATACTATTTTTCCTGAACGTGTGATTGTCCTCTTCAATAAAATCGATTTTAAAGATCTTTATAGAACAAATAAACATCTATATAATTTAATTGCTGAGTTTGTTATTAAAACTGACCGTGATAATCTATTTATCTTCACTTTTAATAGTTTAGATGATATTCCACAAGAGTTTAATACAACTTATCATGTTCATCAACAATATTTAATGGAGGTCCATATTAATAATATTATGGATATGATTAGTGACAATATTGAAGATGAAGTTGAATTAAGTAAAATTAAAAATAAACTTTTATCTTATAATCATAAATTAACTCCTGGACATATTATCCCATATTTAATGTTTAATGATGATTTTCAAAAATCTTTAGATCAATTTTTAATTAAACATTAATAATTTAATTTATAATAATTTCTTCATATATATATATTAAGAATGGCATCTCCTAGTGCAGAATCATGTCCCGAACCAATTGCATATTCATCTAATAATTCATATGCTGATATTGATTTCACTGAACCTGCAATGGCTGTTTTCACAGCTCAACCTAAATTTGTTGAAGTTGATTCTATATTATCAAATCAATTAGGTCCAGTTACTAATCCTGTCACTACTAATGCTCAACCTGAATTATCTGGCTCCCCTGTTTTACCATTTGTAAATCAAAGCAATGCTGCACCTGTTGTTGATTCCGCTGTTGGTGCAGATGTAAATTATTCATCTACTCTAGAAAATAATATTCCCTCTATTGCAGTTAATTCTATAACTACTCCTTCAGTATCTGATAATCTTCCTGTATCTGAAGTAGAACCTTCACCTAAAGTTACACCTCAATCAAAACCTTTACCTGTTGCAGAATCATTCAAAAATAATTTAGCTAATTTTATTAAATCAAAAGAACACTTTAAAAATAAAGAACATTTTAATGTTGGTAAAACCGTTCTTGATAATGTTGTTTTATTTGTTATTATTGCTGCAGGTATATTTTATTTATATTCTATGTCTCCTTACTACCACCCTATAAATATTGATCTTTCTAAAGTACCTCTTGTTGGATCATTAACTGATAGTAATGTATCAGATAATAATAAATTAATGATTGTTGCTGGTATTTTAATCGCTGTTGTTGTTATCTCTCGTTTATTAAAATAAAACTTCGCTAACGCTCGTTTCGCTACGCTCACCTGTTATGTACTTTAGTACATAAGAGCTATTCAAAGAATACCTTATATGACCTAAGAAATATTGCTGTAAATGAACATTAACGGTGAGCGTAGCGAAGTTTTTATTGAAGTAAAAGCTGGATTTTAGTTAATCTTCTTTTAAATATTTCAACAACTTCCATTGGTAAATTATATTTTCTTAATTCACCCCATGTAAAGTTAATATAATTAACTGTATCCGCTTTTACATCATTTGTTAAATAATTACTAATAAAAAATGTATTTAATTTCTTTTGCTGAATTAAATAAGTTTCTTTATCCCTTAACCGTGTCCATAGTAATTTTACTGGTGCGGGAATATTTACATCATTTAAAATCTTATTTTCATCTACTAATAAATCTAGTTTGTCTAATGGATCCATTTATACATTATAAATAGATTTAATTTTTATATATTATTTATTAATCGAAGATTTCTTATTACTTCATAAACCATCTTACAATCAACTTCATTATATTTTATTACATTAGTTGAATCCCACTTTTCACCCTTATAATAATGCTTCCTCACCCCCGATGACGATCCTGATAAATTATTTTCCCATGATAAATCTGTTAATTCATTTAATTTTAATACCCTCCCAATCTCTTTTAATCCATACCTCCTTGCTCCCCTAAAATTAATCTTATTCGTCGTACAAAATTTATATGCATCAATCCACTCTATTTCTCCTAATTTATTTTCTAGTCCATACTTTGTACATAAATTAATTAATAATTTCTTATCCACACCTGACCACGTAAATATCCTCTTCTTATCACTTATTTTATCTAATATATTAATAATTTTTTCACACATATCATACCTACTTTCATATGTAATATTATCTAATAATACATGTTCAAAGTTCCATTTATTATTTTTAACATACCCAATACCACATAAATATGGTATGTTCTCTTCCGTCTCAAAACAATACATGTACTCAAAATCCATATATATTTCATTATTCACTACTTTCGGTAATTGATATTTACCTTTAATCGCACACGTCATCTTTTGATTCTCCAATAATGTATCCACTAATTCTCCTGTCTTACCTTTAATTCCTAACTTCTCTGCATTAATATCCGGATCTAAATAAGATGTTATGTTATTTTCTTTTGCAATTACTCTGTGTTTAGGACTTACATGCGCTATTAACGTTAGTTCATTTGTCTCTTCCGCTATTTCTATCTTCCTCTTTTTATTTGTACCATCATAATTATTATTCATATTCGGATAACAATGATTATATTTAGGATTATATATATCATGCTCTTCTTTCTTAAGTTCATCTAACCACTTCCTACCCTCTTCTACTTTAACCAAAATATTAGTATCTCTCTCTTTAAACTGAATTGCACCTAATTTATCAAACGGATCTTGACTGCTCTCTACAATAATTTCTTTTTTTTCCATTTTAATCTTCTTCCACCCTCTTCCTAATATATATGCAGTATTTGGTAAATATCCCTGCATATACCCTAATGCATTATTATATACACACATCTGTGATTTAAATACTTCCATCATTCCCTCATTTCTTAATGTTACACCATCAGAATTAAAATGTAATTTATGCCATTTAATATCTACAATAACATAATGCGGATTATTTATCTTACTCCCTGATGTAAAAAAATACGGATATACAATATTACTTAATTTATTTATATAATCACTCCTTACCAATAAATCAACACATCCATATTCTTTACTATTCGGATTATGTAATACTCCTTGATATATAAATGGTGTTCCTCTTTTCATCTCTATTAAAGTTGATACATATTTATTGATATCCTTGGCTTCATAACTTTCCGCTATCTTCACAAAATTTAAATAATGATTACTAATTAATTTGTCTATAATATCTCTTTCAAATTCATGACCCATCTTTAATCTTTCAGTTGTCTCATCATCCATTATATTATTATTTGAATAATCCCGCTTTCTCTTCTTTCCTAATATGTCGTTTATCGTATCTTCCATAATAAAATTTTTATTTGCTGTTGCTCTCACCCATTCTTCTGTTATTGTATGATTTGTTTTAATTTTAATATCTTGTTTGTTACTAAACATTATCACATTACTGTATTTATTATAATGCTTATTATACACTATCAATGCAAATTTAGTTATATTGGTTACTTCTATTATCTCATTAATATAACTTACCCACGATTTTGGTAGATCATCTTTAGTTATAATATTTTTATATGTAGGATACACATCAATTAATACATCATCTTTCCAACCATATAAATCATATGATTTATTATTTTTTGTAAATTTTTCTGTTCTCCTAAATACATTCACCGATTTAGGTAATAAATTAATACACGAAACACTATGTATTTTTTGTAAATTTCTAATTTGATTACTGAAATATGATATAATTTTTTTAATATCGTTATTAATATTCATTTTAATTACTATCTTATATCAATATTTATTTATAATACAAATTTTAGTTAAAGAAAAAATATACTAGTTATTATATGAGCGAACAAGAGCTAGATAATCAAGATTGGACACCAGTTGTTATTAGAGGTAAAAATGTTGCAAAAACTGCCACCCCAAGTAAATTATCTCAAGAAAGTATAACTAATATTAATAATTTCAAAAAATTAGAAAATCTAGATGGACCTTGTACTTTTAAAAAATTAAGTTCTGAATCTAGACAAACCCTTATCCAAGCACGCGTAGCTAAAAATTTTAAACAAGATGATCTTGCCCGTGCATTAAATATGCCGGCTAATACATACAAAGCGATTGAAAATGGTAAAAATTCTCCTACCCAACAAGAACTAAATAAAATTAATAATTATTTAAAAACGTCATTAAAATTACAATAATTTATGATATTTTTTATTTAAGAATTTTTTATAATATGCTGGTGTCAATGAATTAAATAATTCTTTATTTTTAATTATATGTGTCTTTAATAATTTATTAAAATTATTAAATGCTAAGTTTGATATATTTTGTGTTACACTTGGTTCAATACCATACAAATAATTATGTTTATGTTGAGTAAATCCTTTTTTATAATCTAAACCTAATTCATTACATAAATTTATTAACCCTTTTTCATCTTTACAATCAACTTCCATAATTAATGGTAATCCTGGCCATAAATCAAATACAACTTCATTGCAACCTTTAACTTCCCATTTTTCACGAAATTTAATTGATTCTATTTTAAGTACTAATCCTGAATGTTTAATAATTTCTACCATTTCTTCATATGTTGTATTTACTGATGTTTCATATTCAGTTGGATATTTTGAATCTGTTATTTTTGTTGTTATAGTAACTGTATCTTGTTCATTTCTAATTCTAACAAACCCCTTCTTAAAATCTTTTTCATTCGCTAAATAAAAATATGCAATCTTAAATGGTATTAAATTATGTACTTTTTTTGCATTAACTTTCTTTAATCCTTTAATTACATCTTTATATGTAAAGTCACTAAAACTTAATTCATATTCCATAATTTTAAATTATAAATTATAATTTTTGTTAAACAAAAATTGAAAAAAAATTTACATGTATCATTTTATATTAAATATAAAATGGCACGCTTTGAAGAACTAAAAATCGGTGAAAACGCAGAAAATTATATTAATAAAATAAATATTGGTGATCTTAACTTACCTTTTTATAGATTTTTTCTCCACACTTATCTTAAAGAAAATGAAGACGAAATTATTAAAATTCTACCAGATATTGAAATGCATAGGAGAATTGCTAAAATTGCCGGTAGAATATACAATCCTAAAGTTTGGTGCCGTCCTATTAAAATTACAATTTATTATGAAGAAGATTTAATAATTAATATTGTACCAATTTTAATAGAGATATATACTGAATATCTTCGTCTGTATAATTTTGGTATAAATAAAGATTTCGATCTTTTGTTAAATTTAGTATATAAAAATATTAAAAATATAACTTAAATTTAATTTATTATATAATTCTATGAGTATAGGAATCCATATTTTTAGACGTGATCTAAGATTATATGATAATATCGCATTACACGATTTATCAAAAAAAGTTAAAGGTATAATACCTATTTTTATATTTGATCCTTTTCAAATTGATCATACATCAGAAAATGAACCATATAGATCTGATCCTGCTGTTAAAATTATGATCGAATCTTTAGATGATTTAAATAAAGAACTTGGTAGTAAATTACAATACTTTTATGGACAACCTGATCATGTATTAGATAAAATTATTAAATTAATTAAACCTTCACATATATCTTATAATGCTGATTTTAGTCAGTATTCACTTAAAAGAGATAAATTAATAGACGAAGTTATTAAAAAACATGATATTGAATTAATAAAAAATATGGATGATCACTGTTTAAATAAAATGGAACTATATCTAAACAAAGATAAAATATATAAGATATTTAGCGCTTTTTATAAAAATGGTATTCAAAATAAAGTTAGAGATGAAGTATCTGAACCAAAAAATTTTACTACATCATCAAAACTCCATGAAATAACATACAAAAAAGATATTCATCACTTTTATGATAAATCATTAACTAATTTAGTACATGGTGGTAGAAAAGAAGCATTAAAAATATTACATCATATGGGTGATTTTAAAGATTATGATGCTGAGCGTGATAATTTAGTGTATAATACTACTTTCTTATCCACATATTTAAAATTTGGTTGTGTAAGTATAGTTGAAGTACATAATAGAATGAAGAAATTTAAATTAACTTCTCTTATAAGACAATTATATTGGAGAATGTTTCATTTTGTATTATGTCGATTTAATTATAATAATTATAGTTTTACAGATGAATTTTTTCCTCATGTTAAATGGAAAAATAATCTTAAAGAAGCAAAAGCATTATGGTCAGGTAATACTGGTTTTCCTGTAATAGACGCTGGTGTAAGACAATTAATTAAAACTGGTTATATGCATAATAGATTAAGATTGTATGTATCTAATTTTGCAATTAAAATTCTTCATCATAATCCATTTGAAAAACATTGGGGTGGTCAAGTACAATTTTCCAAAATGTTAATTGATGCATGTTATGCTAATAATTATGGTAATTGGAACAATACATTAGGTCCATATGATGTACCGGGATATAGATTTGGTAAAAAGAATACAATGAGTGGAAGACTGTATGATCCAACCAGTTTTAAAAAATGGGATGTTAAATTAGAATTTATACGTAAATATATACCTGAATTAAAAGATGTACCAGATAGAGATGTATTTAATTGGCATAAATCATATACTAAATATAGTGTTTATGTAAAACCAATTGTAGATTTTAAAGAAAGAAAAGAAGAATGGTTTATTTTAACAGCTAAAAAATAAAATAATATACAATAGTATGGAAAAAGATATTATATTTATAATATCAATATTTGTTATATATTATATATTTATGCCAAATCAAAATTTAGATATGTATAGATTATTACCATTGATTCTAATAGGATTATTTGGCTTTTTTTGTTTAGTATTTTATATATCATTAACATTTTTATATAGATCGACATATTACAATAATTATCTTAAAAAATGTGATAATTATCCCAGTGATAAATTTTGTCATCTTAAAAAAATAGATTTAAAATTACCTGATGATTATATTAAACCGTTATTAGATATATCATATAAATATGGTACTCGTATTAAAATACCTCAAAAATCACAAAAAGCAATTAGTTTAAAACATCTTAAATCTGCTTTTCCTAAAATTGTTGAATGGTATAAATCATTAACACCATATATTTCTTCTATTATTGGTGAAAAAGTAATGACAACACCTTTATCACAACTAATGAGTTTATGTTTAATTGTTTATGAAGAAGAAGGTGATTTTATTGATTGGCATTTTGATACAAATCATTATGATGGTAGATATTTTACATTATTAATTCCAGTTACATTTGAAAAAACATGTGGTAATTATCAATATAAAAATAGTAATGAACAAACAGAAACTTTAAGTTTAGAAAAAGGAGAATCTTTATTATTCGAAGGTGAAAAAGTTTTCCATAAAGGTAAAAAACTATGTAAAAATCAACGTAGAGTTATATTATCAGCTACATTTACAACATCTCAAAATGTAGCAATTGTAGAATCTATTTATCAATATATTAAGACAGTTGGATTTTTTGGAGAAATTTAAAAATAAATATTTATATTATGGACAAATATTTTATAATTTTTATTGGAACTATTTTAATAATATCACTCGGTTCTTATTTTTTAATGGAAACATTCCCTTATGGTAACTATGTTAGAAGTGAAACAATGGGACGTTTATTACCTCGTGAAAGAGATAGAGATTCGGCAGTGTATAATAATTTAAATGGAGAAAATGATAGAGAAAACGATGAAAATAATGATCAAGAAGTTAAATATATTGCTACTGAAGCAGATGCCAGTAATTATATATTTGATGATTCTTTACATTTTCCTTACGGTGGATTTGTTTATGACAGATCATATCCAGTATATTTAGCAAAAAATTTATGCCCTGATGATGCCCCATATTGGAATACACTTGATGGTACTTGTATTGCGGTAAGTAGTTCAGGTGAAATTACAACACCAAGTGCAAAATTTATTGAATATAGAGAAAGACCTTCTTCTACATAAAAATGCGGTTATATTATTATTATTAAATCATAATAATAATATGTCTAATTCGAGCGATTCAAATTCAAGTGATGGTAGTAGTTCTAGTGAAGAAAATGATTTTGAGTTTGAAGTATTTCAAAACGATTATTTAGTTTTATATAAATTAGGTTCTGGTGCATTTTCAACCGTATGGTTAGTATATCAAATTAGTAAAAATGATTTTTTTGCACTTAAAATTCAAAATGATGATTGCTTTCAAGAAGGTGTATTAGAAAAATCATGTTTAGAAGTAGTATCTAAATTCCCTACTAATTGTCTAATTAAATTAATTGATTCTTTTATACATAAAGAAGATGGTAAAGAATATCTATGTATGGTACTAGAATTAGCTATTGATAGTGCCTATTATTTTTTAAAATGTTTTAGAGAAGATAATAAAGGTTACCCACCTGCCGTTATGAAAAAATTACATGATGATGTAAATGAAGGTTTAAGCTATTTACATGGTAATAATTTATTACATACAGATATTAAACCTGAAAATATATTAGTATGTGGTAAAGATAAACGACTAGAAATCTTAAAAAAGAAATTAGATAAAATTAAATTTAAACAAATGTATGAATCTCAAATTGAATTATATAGAAAAAAATTTGATATGACTAAAAAAACTGATAAAGATAAATTTAGAAAAGGTAAAAAAAATATTTTATTAAAAATTGTAAATGAATTAGCCAAAGTACTAAATGTTGAAGAAATTTACAGTGATTTAAATTATTTAAATTATACTGAAGAAGAATTACTACAATGTACTTTTAAATTAGCTGATCTTGGTACTGTTCATTCTTACGATCAAATGATAGCTGAAAGAAGATTCCCTTGTATTCAAACTCGTTATTATAGAGCACCTGAAGTTATTTTAAAATTACCATATAATCATAAAGTTGATTTTTGGTCTATTGTTGCTATGTATTATGAATTAGTTGAAGGTAAAACAATGTTTGATCCTCATCATGAAGGTAATATTAGTACTGATCAAGTTCATTTATATCAAATGATTGATTGGATTGGTAATCCTTCTAAAGAAAAAATTAATATGTCACCGTTAAAGAAATTATTTGATAAAGAAGGTAAGCTTAAATATGCTGTTGAATATGTTAAAGAAAATATCAATCCTGAAAAATGGCATCCAGAAGTATTAGCATTTTTTACTGCTAACCTTTCTTGGAGAAGTTAGTAAAAAACACTTGGATCAGGTTTTTGATTTTCTTGTTCTTTTTGTGTTTCGGATTGTATAAGCTCTCTTCGCACATGTGGCTTCTTAGATCTAGAACCCCATATATTCCTTTCAGAAATTTTATGAGTTCGACGGATTGCTTCTTTTGCTAAATTATTCCTAGCTTCTTCCCTTTGCTTTCTATATAAGTCACTTGTTTCTCCACAACCAGACATGACAAAAGTTGATATTTTATCTTGATTAAAACTAAGAATGAATGCAATATATCAATTTTTTTTCAATTTTTACTAATATAATGACCTATGTCTATATAGATGGCTCTTGCCTTAATAACCAGTCAAAACATAATAAAGCCGCTGGGTACGGTATATTCTTTGGGGATGATGACCCTAGAAACGTCAGTAAATATCTAGAATACCCTAAAATCACCAATAATACTGCCGAATTAATGGCCTGTTTAGAAGCCTTAACTATACTAGAAAAAGAAGAATATTCTAAAACATATATTGTAACTGATAGCAAATACCTCTATAATAGCTGTATTGACTGGATTCCTAATTGGGAGAAAAATGGCTGGAAAAAGAGTAACGGCAAGCCTGTTGATAATAAAGAGCTTATGGTTAATATAAGAGAAAAATACAAGAAGGTAAAACCTATCTTTAAACACGTTAATTCACACAAACCCGAACCAGAAGATAAAACTAGCTTAGAATGGCAAATGTGGTATGGTAACTATATGGCGGATAAGTTTGCGACTGATGCGTCACATTCTAAAGCTCCGTAAGCTCGAGAAATATAATAAATTTATTAATTAAAATTTATTATCTTATTTTATATATAAATGACTTCTATCTATACTAATGTGCTCTCAACCGAAGAATTACAATATTTAAATAACCTCCCTGAAGTTCTCACTGCAAAGGCTAAATTAGATTCCCGATCATCTGGTATGGTATATTTTTTAGTTACCGTAACCGATTCAATTCGTTCTACTTTACAATCACAATTTGGTTTAAATCTTTCTACTGGTTCGTCTATTCCAATGCGATGGATTAAAGGTGATACTGCACCCCACGTTGATGTAGGTGCATCAGACTTTCAAAATACTTATTTATTATATCTTAATGATTCACCTGGTGAATTTGTCATTGATTCTCAATCATATCCTATTCAAGCCAATTCTGGTTTTGTATTCAATGAAGGTCTTTCCCATAAAACACTAAATACTGGTGCAGAGCCTCGTTTATTACTTGGTCCTATGAATGAACTAGCAGAACCAGTTGGAGGTTTAGTAACATATTATTTTCCAAGTCAGCAGGATGCATTGGATTATACAAATCAGATTATAGCATATGGTTCGTATATAATAAATACTGTATCTGGATATACAAGTTGGAGAATAGCATCAACTAGTACAGGACCTTCACCAACAAATATAATATACAATACTGGTGATATTCTTACTGGAGATGGTTTATCTGATGTTTATTATTTATACCCCGCTACACCATGCTTTTTAGAAGGATCTACAATCTTATGTAAAGTTGATGGTGTTGAAAAATATGTACCTGTTGAACAACTTAAAAAAGGAACACTTGTCAAAACTAATTCAAATGGATACAAACCAGTTGTTTTAATTGGTAAAGCAACTATTCATAATCCTAAAAATAATGAAAGAACTGAAAATCGCCTCTACAAATGTTCTCCCTCTAAATATCCTCAACTCTCAAATGATTTATATATTACAGGCGGTCATTCTATCCTTGAATTCCCCATAACTGAAAAACAAAAAGATAATATCATTAAACGTCTTGGTAACTTATATGTAACTGAACATAAATATAGACTAATGGCATACCTAGATGAACGTGCTGAACCTTGGAACTCTGAAGGTGTATATTCAATTTGGCATTTTGCACTTGAAAATCAAGATGAAAAGATGAATTATGGTGTATATGCCAATGGTGGATTATTAGTTGAAACATGTACTATTAATTCTATGAAAAATAAATCAAATATGACATTGATTTAATAAATTAAGAGTTAATCACTTTACTTATCTTTGATAAACTAATATTAATATTCTGTTTTGATAATCTTTCTTTTATTAATTTTTGAGATAATTTCTTACTATGCAATTCTTTTATTAATTTATTAATACTATTATCTTCTTCTTTTTCTATTAATTCTACTTTACCCTCTATTACTAATTCATTCCCTTTACTCGTCTCTATCTTTTTAACTATATTTATATTACCCCTATCTACATCATCATGACATTTTTGACATATAACCATTAAATTACTCTCATGATTCTTATGCTGATACTTATTTATTAATCCATCCTTGTCCGCATCTTTTTGAAAAACAATATGATGAGTCTCCAATGACACTTCACTATCTTTTACTTTTTTGTGACATACCTCACATTCTTGTTTAATAATTTTACTATTATATACACTTGTGTCTGTTTTGGTTTCTATTATACTCTTTTTAATATCCATTGATATCTGTATAAAATCTTTATCATCTATCAATGATTTAGCTACCAATAATCCATAAAAATTATCCCCTGATCCCTCACACAACTCTCTATCATATTTTATAATATTTGTCTTTTCATCGTAACTAATCTTAATATGAAATGATTTTACATTACTTAATTTAGCATATATATCTGATTTTACTATTTCGTGTAAATGCGACGCTGTAATAAAATTAGCCTTCTTTTCTGCTAATAATTTAATCATTGTTAATACTATAATTAACCCTGATTCATATTCTGTTCCTCGACATACCTCATCCGCTATAATTAATGAATGCTCATCTGTCCTCTTTAATATATTTCTTATCTCTAACATCTCTACTGTAAAAGACGATAATCCCTTGAATAAATTGTCATTACCAGATATTCTTGTAAATAACGAATGATACGGTGAATACTCTAATTCTACACAAGCTACTGGATAACCAATTTGTGCTAATATAATATTTAATCCTACACTCTTCTGTAAAGTAGATTTACCCGCACTATTTAATCCAAATAATGTAATACCTACATATTCTTTACCCAAATTAATATTAAACGGTATATAAATATCCGATATACGTTCTACAATTGGATGACGAATCTGCTTACATGAAAACCATGATTTACTATCTTTTTTAATAATAGGAATTGTATATCTATATTTATGAATACACTGAGCACCACTATAAATAAAATCTACATACGATACCCAATTAATAATATTGTTAATATCCAATTTATATTTTTCACAAAAATTAATACTAAATTCTACATATGCTTCCTGCATCTTGTTACATATCTCTGTCTCGCTCCTAATTAACTCATCAGATATCTTCTTTAACTGTTCTGAAAATATCTTCGTCCCACTCACTGAATTATCTTTTCCTATTAACTCCTCTAATTTAATACCTTCTAATTTACCTTTTTTAATCTCTTTCTCTATCGATAACCATCTCTTCTTAGTTGTAATTAAATGATATCCATCTCTCTCATTAAATTCCACCTTACAACCAATCGTTTTTTTATCTTGTTTCAAATCAAAATTTTCTACATAATTCGCCACTTTCTTTAATAATATTCTATTTCCATCTATTTTACCTTGAATTTTATCTAACTCATCATTGATTTTTGGTCTGAAAATATTCTCTTTAATTTGGCTGATAGTATATGCAGGCAACTTATCTAAATCAAAAGTACTATTTAATAAATTATAAATTTCTGTTATATTTGATGACAAAGAATAAATTTTATTTAATTTTTTATTTAAACTAATAATTCTCTCATAACTCACAATCCATTTATACAATTCAAATGGATGTAACTCTCCTACCATTAATTTTTTATGCATCTTTTCAATGTCGTTAATATAGTACATATCCTCTTTTATTTGTTCAGCAAGATCTTTAAACTTCACAATTAAATTATATCTCTCTTCTATTTCTGTTTTACTAACTAATGGATGAGATAACTCTCTTTTTAATCGGCGTCTTCCCATATTAGTCAATGTAAAATTAACTACATCATATAACGACTTGTACTTATTACCTATCTTATTCTGATAACCTTCATTTGATAATACATGCAATTGATTTAATGCATTATTTCCCAAGTACAAGTGTCTATTATTTACATAATTTTGAATGTTGGTAAGATTTTTTAATAATTCTGGATTGTGCATTTCAATATATTCTA
>Ga0214921_10007237_pt1 | contig 14862 bp, 12 predicted proteins | sample LL1505_MetaG_FD_177992 | JGI IMG/M metagenome (GOLD analysis project Ga0214921, IMG submission 177992) | Freshwater microbial communities from Lake Lanier, Atlanta, Georgia, United States - LL-1505 | ecosystem: Environmental > Aquatic > Freshwater > Lake | place: USA: Georgia | collected... | reverse complement strand
TTCCTCCTAAAGCTTTTTCAAACCCATAATAATGTTTAACAATTCCGTCAGTTGTTTCATAATCAAACAACTTGTGAAATGGCAATGTGTCTACATCATTGAATATAAAAGAAATATTCTTGTATGAATCGGGGTATTTCTCTTTGATTGCTAAAAATCCGATATTTTTCATGGCACCTCGGTTAAAATTTCTTGAATCGCATTGGTGCACAAACAAAATCTCGTAATCATCGTGGCCTTCAAGTATAAACTCCATTTGCTTGCAGAAGAAAAACTTTTGCTGAATGCGATCCCTATAAGGAACAATAAACACTCGTTTAGGCGGATTTGTAGTTACGGAATCGGTCATTTAATAATAAAAGTATTTTAATTTTTATTATTAAATGCATTTATTAGTTTAAATTTTAAAAATAAATTGGTAAGTATATATTATAAATGTATAAAAGCTATGAGGATTTTGTTGCAAGCATTACGAGGGACAATATTGAACATGTAAACTTTAAGTCAAATAATAACTATAATTCTATATTAGAACATGTTAGTTTTGATAATGGAAACAAATACATTAATTACATAAAACAATTCTTTCCAAAAATAACTTATAACAACGTTTTAGAATTTGTTTCAATTAATGATAAATATGGAGTTCCAAAAAAAGAAACTTTTGTATTTTCTGAAGGACAAATATTGTTTTGCAGTTCTACGTCATTAAGATATATATTTCATTCAATGATAATTTTGAGATATTATGAAGATAAAAGTTCTTGTAAAAATGTGGTAGAAGTTGGGTGTGGATATGGAGGGTTATTTTTAGCAATATGTTATTTTTCAAAATTATTTAATACAAAAATAGACCATTATTGTTTTATAGATTTGCCACAAGTGGGTGAGTTAATAAAAAATTACTTAGAATTACACACCGAGTCAATTAATATTGAATATTCCATCCATTCGGCATATAACTATGGAGATGATATAAACCAAACAGATTTATTTTTAATTTCAAATTATTGTTTTACAGAGATATCAAATGAGTATAGAAATAAATACATTCAAACTTTATTTCCAAAAATTTCAAACGGTTTTATAATATGGCAAACAATTTTTAATTGTCCAATAGAAGATACAAGTAAAATTAATAAAACTATAGAAAAAGTTGTAGAAGAAGTTCCCCAAACTGCCTCGCAAGAAAGAAAAAATTATTTTGTGTATTTTTAATTAAATAATTATTGTTATTATTAATATAATAACAATATATAAAATGGACTTTACATTTGGAATTGTTACAAATAGCATGAATGATAATAATGTAAAAATCATAATTGAGTCTATAAATAAAAACAACATTCCAAACTTTGAAATAATCATAGTAGGAAATACGACTATTAAGTCTTCAGAAAAAATTACAGTATTCTACTTTAAAGAGACAATAAAACCGGGATGGATAACCAAAAAAAAAAATATTATTGCCAAAAATGCAAAATATGAAAACATTGTTTTTTTACATGATTATATTAAATTGGATGATAATTGGTACAATGGTTTTTTAAAATTTGGAAATGAATTTAATTGGTGCGTTAATAAAATAGTTAATAGTGATGGTAGTCGTTTTAGAGATTATACACTTTTTCCATACAAGGTAGATGAACTTGGTATAAATTATTCTCCTGGTGACATTGATTCTTACTTTAATGAAAATTGTTTGCTTCCTTATGATTTTGTTAATAGCATTAAAACAAATAAATATATGTACATTTCAGGTTCATATTATGTAATAAAAAGGGAAATTGCTTTAAATCATTTATTAAATGAAAATTTAGTTTGGGGCCAGGGTGAAGATGTTGAATTTTCAAAAAGACTTCACGCAAATGGAGTAATAATAGAGTGCAATCAATTTTCAAGCGTGCAATTTTTAAAATATAAAGGTAACGCTCCATGGGAAATTGAAATTAGCAATGAAAAACTTCAAAAATTTATTGACTATTGTAACGATTCTTTCAATTAATTTACATAAAAATTAAACAATTTAACTATGAATTCTTTTGGAAAACTCTTATCAATAAGCTCGTCTTCTGATATAGTTCCAAACCACATTGCAACAAAAAAAGGAAAATAATATGTTGCATTTTCAAAGTCAGTCTCAAAATCAGTTTTTAAATAATCAATGCCATTTTCTAACAATTTTACATAGTAATACTCCTTGAATAAATTTTTATACAATTTCATCTTTTCAACTTCAAAACTTTCTATCATAAAAAACGCCAAATCTTGCACACCCTTACCTAATACTATATATTGCCAATCAATAAAATATGGTTCGTAGTTATTTTTATTTAAAAATTTATAAAATATATTTGCTGACTTACAGTCTCCGTGACAAAGGGTTAAATTCTTATCGCTTAGTTTTTGCTGAATGCTTAAAAAATTCTTTGCAATGAATTCCCCGAGCTCTAATTGCTTTTTTGTTAACAGTTTTGACCATTTATTCTTAAATGCTGGCCATCTTGAAGTGACAAAGTTATTCCAATATGGGTTAAACAATTCATCATTGTTTTTCTTTAACTTGTTAAATTCGTGTGTATTTTTATTCCAAAAATTAGAGTGAAATTTTGCAATTGAATTAATAACTGAAAACGATACAGAAATATCCTCACTGTTTAAGTTTAAATTTAATTTATAATTCTCATTATTTATATTCTCCATCAATAATCCTATCTTTTTATTCTTATTATAAATTATTCCGTAAAATTTGGGAGTTTTAACAGGAACATGTGGTGATAAAAAATCGTAAAAATAATATTCTCTTTCATATAAATCCAATGAATTTGACATTTCTGTTAAAAAAGTTTCACAACAATTTTCTAGCTTTGCAACACAGTTTAATGTTCCATCTGTTGTTTTTATTTTAACTTCAACTACATCAGATATAAATCCGCCTTTTAGTTTATTGTTGTTAATTTGAATACTTTCAAATGGAAAAGTTAATGAATTTGCAATATTTATTTCAAGATTGCTTGCTTCTTTTTGATAAGAAAGAATGCTATCAAAATCTAAATCTAAGTAATTGACAATCGTTATATCTGAACCGTAATTTATCAGTTCTTGTTTTTCATAATTTGTTTCAATCCCAACAACACACTTAGGATTAACGCCACATGCGCTTAAAATGCCGGTTTTTGAGTCTTCAAATATAATAGTTTTTTTGCAATCTCCATTAAACTTATTTATGGCAACTATGTAAGGATCCGGATAAGGTTTTGGATTATTACATTCATTTCCAACTACAATAAATTCAAAATAACTTAGTAGATTCAACTGTGACAATATTAGCTCTGAAATGCAACGATTGCAGTTAGTTACAACAGCCAGTTTATGACCATTCTCTTTTATAACATTTAAAAAATCTTCTAAACCATCAATAACCTTAAGTTTATGCAAATATTTACAAAAAAGCGCATCTTTTTTTTGAGATATTTTTTCTATTGAAATGTTTATTGAATTTGGCAATATATTTTTAATAGAAGTTTCATCATTATTTCCTGAAATATTGCATTTAAACGAGTTTTCATCTAAATCAACATTATATTCGTATAAAATTTCTTTCCAAACTTCATAATAAATATTTTCTGACAAAATCATAGTTCCGTCCAAATCAAATAGAAATATGTAAGAATTATTAACATATTTTGTTAATTGTTCTGGAGTCCCAAGATTGAACACATTTTTGGCATCTAATTCAACCCCTAAAAATGTTTTTTTATTTTTTATCATTTGATCAATTATACAAGAAGTGTAACATTCGTTATTAAAAGTTATGTTGTTTTCAACAACGTGTTTTGAAAACTCAAATAACTTTGTTATATCATTAAAGCAATAAATACCAGTATTTGCATTGTCGCTAATTTTTTTTTTCTCTGCAATATTTGTTACTATGTTATTATCGTCAACTGAAATATAAGAGTATATTGGGTTTTCTTCTTTATTGCTTGTAAAAAAAACAGCGTTATCATCAATGTTTCTGTACATAGAAATAACATCTTTGGTATAAAATGTATCACAATCAAAAAGCATTGTTTTTTTTTTATCAGTCAAAGTTTTAATGGTTTTTAAACCTTCATATATTGTTTCTGCTGCTCCTTTAGTCTGAAAGTCAAGTTTAATTAATTTAACATTTGAATAACGATGTTTTAAAAGGGGATTTAATAAACTTGATTCAACATTATAATAAATTATAAATACATTATCATCATCGGCCAAATTTAAATTATCTAATACATAATGAATCATTGGTTTTCCCAAAATATTTATTAAAGGTTTTGGTTCTTTGTAACCATTAATTGAAAACCTTTCTCCTTTACCTCCAATTGGAATAATAATATTCATATGAATATTATCATTAATTTAATTTTAAAAATATTACTATTTCTTTCTAATTATAAACATGATATCATCCCATCTATTCTTTACTTTCCTTAAATCAACCCATTCAATGAATTGTTTGTGGTCCTCTGGAGTATTCTCTGACAATATTTTAATCCAATTTTCATCTGGTATATCTTCTATTACCAATATTCCATTGTCATTTAAAAGCGGTAAATAATGTTTAACAAAAAAAATCATACTTTCTAAAGTGTGAGGACCATCATCAATTAATATGTCAAATTTAATGTTTTTCTTAATAAACTCTCTTTCAATAAAGGTTTGGTCGTATGCGTCAATGGACGTGTATAATTTAATTCTGTCTTTGTTTATAATGTCATCATTCACAACCGATATATCTTGAATGTCTAGTCCATAAATTATAGAATTAGGAAAATAATCGTGCCATAATTTTATACTTCCTCCATTGCATTTATTTTCTTTTGGTTCTCCAATACCAATTTCAAGTATATTATTTATATTGAATTTCTTATTTTCAAACAATCTTTCATACGCGTTTATATAACTGTGACTGGTATTTTTGTCAGTTTTTTCATTGTCAATTAAATCAATAAGTTTTGACATATATAATTATTTAGATAATAAACTTTCTATATTATAATTCATTAATAACTATAATTTCTATTTTTGTATTAGTTAGGTCTAATTCTTTTATATAATTTCCAGCACCGCTTATAAAAACGCAAATATTTTCTTTATCACTTTTTAACAATTCATCTAAAGATGAGCATAATAAATTATAGCCATAAATATATTTACCTACTTTATTGGGCGAATTGTCTAATACTCCAGCCAACCTTTTATAATTTAAACCAAGAGTAAATAATGGCACAGAATGAATTGACATGGGCCAAATATAAAAAATTTTTTGAGAATTGTCACGCATAAGTGTGTTTATTTTGTTGATTATATTAACAATTTTAAAAAAGTAATTTTCAGTGTTAATTTTAATATCATAATTATGCAAAGTTTTTTCTATAATAGAAATGTTTTGAGCTCTTTCAAATTCTATAAAAAGAGAAAAGTTTTCAAAATTGTGGTATCTATTTAATGAAAACCCAAAATTATGAAAAAAATTAAACAAAAATTGATGTTCTATTAAAAAAGTGTGCTCGCAATTTAAGTTTATATATATATCATTTTTAATACTATAATCAAAATCAGGATGATTGAGATATATATATTTGATATTTGGGCTATTTTTTATTTTATTTACAATATCAATTGGATTATAAAAATGTTCAAAAACGTCAGACATTATAATGGTATTTGCATGAATGTTTGTTAAATCCACGTTCTCAAGATAATCATCAATAACATTAATAATTTGGTTTTCTCCCACATATGATGGTTCAATTATTGTATATTCTGTATTTATATTATTTAATAATTTATTAGCCAATGCACCGTTGCAAGAACCAACTTCAACAATTCCATCAATAAATTTATTTTCCAATATATAATTGCAAAACATTTCGTGTTTTTTATTTTTTGTTGACCCATAATCGTCTATGTGGTTAGAGTCATAGACAATTGACAAATCACCTATGTATTTATTTTGAGCGGAATTACATTTGTTGCACAGTAATACATTATATGGCATAAAATAACTCTCATTTATTTCTTTATATAATCCAAGTGATAATGCTGTACTATAATCACGATCAAACATTTCCTTAATATTGTCACTATTGCAGAATATGCATTTTTGGCGTGTCTCGTATATGAAATTTAATAGTAATAATTTATTCGTGAATGCGCTATGAATTTCAGCATCTACATCTTTATAAAATTGTTTTATCTCTTGAAACTCGGGATGACTAAAAATATAATGACAAGTTATTGATATTAACTCATCTTTTTTATTTTTAAAATCAAAATCAGAGCTAACCCATTTTTTCCATTTTCCAGATTGATAACATAATTCATATATTTTATCATAATGTTCTTTGTTTTGTTTAATAGAATCTAAAATGACTTTTGTTTCTATCATTCCAAATTCAGGAGCAATGTTGATACATTCTAATCCTAATAATTTCTTTTTTTTAATTGTTTCCATAGAAACCCAATCTCCGTTATGTTCTTTTGAAATTAAATTATAATTATTAACAAGTTTAACCATATTTTTCAATTTATCTTCATCAAAAATGCCGCTATTTTTTCCATTACACAAACTATTACCACATTGCACGACGCAATATTTTATTTTTTCATAAACAAGTGGGTCTAATTTGTTTTTAATTGTTGAAATAATTGTCTCTAATTCATCTAAAGAATATGGACGGATCGCTTCTTCTGTCCCAATTTCGTATAACATGTTTGGATTAAGATTATAACAAAATTTTATCATCTCTATTGTCCATGTTATTCCATCATTTAAATCAGGATATTTTTTCCATGGATCAATGTGCATAATGTCAAAATACTTGCAATCCTCTTTTAAAGATTCATAACCATCATCATCATAAAGGCCTTGTCCTGGTCCAGAATGGTCTCTTTCTAAAGTAATATTTGGGTTTTGATTTTTAACATATTCTGCAAAATCTTTAGTACTCCAATTATTAACATATCCACCATTATATTCTATTTGTCTCCTACTTGGAATAAATGTAATTTGATAGTTGCTATGCTGCAAAGAAAAATTTATTACAGAATCTATTTGGTTTTTAGTCATAACTCCAAAAAAATACTTCATGTTTATATATATTATTTTATATATTATTTATATAAATGAACCGCACCGTTTTAATAACAACAAGTGGAATAGGTGAAAGATTGGGCAAGTTTACTAAATATACAAATAAATCTTTAGTAAAAGTTGGTGACAAATATGCAATTTGTTGCATAATTGAACAGTATCACGATGACACTGAATTTATTATAACTTTAGGGCATTATGGTAATTATGTAAAAGATTTTTTAACATTGGCGTATCCTGAAAAACATTTTGTCTTCGTTGATGTAGATTTATTTGTGGGAAAGGGGTCAAGTCTTGGTTATTCTATGCTAAAAGCCGCGAATTATTTGCAAAAACCGTTTATCTTTCACTGTTGCGATTCTATTGTTACAAATAAAATAGAAATAAAAGATAATCAAAAAAATATGTTATTTGTTTATCCTCAAGAAACTAGTGAACATTATACAAATATTAAAGTAAAAAATGACAGTATAATTGAAATTAATTCTAAAAAACATTTAGACTTTGATTATGTCTATACAGGAATAGCATATATATACAATTATGATATATTTTGGAAATATTTAAAACGCTCTTATGACAAAGACGAGCTCAATTCCAGTTTAAGCGACGTGGATGCATTTAAACTAATGATTGCCGATGTTGAATTTAGCTATAATTTATTGCATTCTTGGTATGATACTGGAAATATAGAAAGTTATTTAATTTTAAAACAAGCAATAAAATCTAACTATTGTGTTATTGAAAAAGACTATGAATCTTTGTGTTTTTTAGAGGATAAAGTCGTAAAGTTTATAAACGATAAAGAAATAAATAAAAAACGGATTATTAGAGGTAATTATTTATATCCATTAACGCCAAAAATTTTAGGTTATACAGATAATTTTATAAGCATGGAATACGTGAATGGTGATTTATTGTCAAATAACTACGAGCACGGATTTATTTATAAATTACTAGAATGGTCAAAAGAAAATTTGTGGAATGAACAATCAAAAAATAAAGAATATATGAATTGCTGCAAAAGATTTTATATTGATAAGACATTAGATAGATTAGGAAAATTGGAACTATTGATAAGTGAAAAAAATAAAATAAACGGATTATGTTGTAAAAATGTAATGGAAATTGTTAACAATCTTCCATTAGAAACACTTTTAACCAACAACTTTACAAGGTTTCATGGAGATTTTATATTGGATAATATTATTAAAACAAATGAATCTTATAAATTAATAGATTATAGACATGAATTTGACAATCAATTGAAGTATGGTGACATTTATTACGATTTAGCAAAATTGAGACACAATTTATATTTTAACCACAATAATATAGCTAAAAATCTTTTTAATATTGAATATAGAAATGATGAAGTAATTGTTGATTTAAAATGCAATTATTTTTTAGTTCAACAGTTAAGCGATTTTGATAGATTTGTAATTGAAAACAAATATGATTTGAGTAAGATAAAAATATTAACGGCAATAATTTGGTTGAACATGTCTCCTTTATATGATGGAAAATTAAGAGACTTTCTATTTTATTTTGGCAAATATAATCTATTTGTTTCTATTTAAAAAATAATATATTTTTAATATAAAATGACGCAAAATATTTCAATTTTAGTATACACTCACACAGAGTATTCATTTATGTGGAACGCAATGATACCTTTATTGCAAAAATATGTAAAGGATATAGATGTACATTGGCTTTTTGAAGATACTGCAGACAAAAAATTAATTAACACTTTAGTTCCACTAGATTGGTATAAACACACATATTCTGAAAGTTTAATATGGACAAAGCGAGTTGGAAAGGCATTAAAAGAAATAAAAGATGATTATATTTTATTTTTGCACGAGGACTGGTTGCCTATAGCAGATGTTAAAAAAGAAATTTTAGAGAATATGATAAATTTTATGAAACAACAGTCATGTGGGTTTTTATTAAGTTTTTCACACATAACACGAGTTAGTGTTCAAAATGGAGTAACCACAGGATGTAAAGATTATTATTACTATAAAGAACCCCATCATTTATTTCAACCAGCCATATGGGATAAAAATATATTTATAAATTTCTGTAGAGATTTAAATAAAACAAAACATCAAAATGAAGATGGTGATTGTTTAAACTATATGTCAAATAATAATTGCATGTCAGTACAAAACCTTAATACAGTAACAACATTAAGAACAACAAATTCATTGTTTTTCCCACACATGCATGCGTTAAGTGAAGGTCTTTGGAACTTTAAAAAGTATCCAACACTAAAAGAATTTTTGGAAACATTTGGAATTGATACGAATAGTAGAGGTGTTCACACTTGGTGGGAATTAGATACGCAATAATTAATTCATATTTTATATTAAATTAAAGATAATATTAAAAATAACAGTTTAAATGTAAACAAATATTAATTGTAATGAATATTTGTAATAGAAATTTTTGCGTATTATGTAATGAAAATCAAAAACTGTTAACTATGAGTAATGTTATTATTCCAATTAATACATTAGGAGTTTTAGAAGAAGAACAATCACAATGTTACGATTTAAAATATGGTTATTGTGAGAAGTGTTATTCTGTTCAAATAATGACATTATTAGATCCAGAGTTATTATATGGAAATAATTATGCTCTACCAAATGCAAAATGTTACAATTGGATTCAACATAATATAGGATTTGTTAAATTTATTATTTCATCTTTAATTCCAAATACCCCAATTATTGAAATAGGAGGTTCGTCATTTGTTATAGGAAAACATTTAATACATTATTACCCTGATTATACTATATTTGATTATACATTAAAAGATGCAGTAAAAATAGACAATATCAAATACACTGAGGGTAATTGTGAAGAATATAATTTTGCATCAAATAGTAATATAATTATGTCACATGTATTTGAACATTTATATAATCCAAAAAAGTTCTTAACTAATTGTAAAAAAAACAATGTGGAAAATATAATAATTGCTGTCCCAAACATGAACGACGTAAACAATTTATTTGTGTTTAATCAACACACTTTTTTATATAACGATATAGACATTGAATATATTTTTGGTAATTATGGATATAAGTCTATTACTAAAAAATTTTTCAATACTCTTGATAATTCTTTTCCATGCATGTTCTTTCACTTTAAGTTAACAAATAATATTAATATTATTAAGAGACCAATTATTTTAAATAGACATTTATTTACAAATAATATTTTGAAGCCTATTGTTATTCCTGAAAAAACATTTATAGCTACAGCTGGAATGAATGCGACCATTGTATATTCTATTATAGAAAATAAGCAAAATATTTTAGGTATAATAGATAGTAATAACATTATTCATGGAAAATATTTTTGCAATAGTAAACATATTGTACAATCATATGAAATAATAAAAAATTGTAATTCTGATACAAACATATTGGTATTTGGATATAGAAAAAATGATATTACTGCTATGATAAAAAAGATAAATGACAATATAAAAATTATTTTGTTATATTAAGTTCTATTATAATTGTCTTGCAATCTAATAACATCCCACAGTTCGTTGGTTGACGATTCAATATATAATGAATCTTCCACTGCTTCCATTCGGTGTATAGTATATGGTTTAATTGTTATCGTATCGCCAAAGACATATTCTTTTACAATAAGATTTTCTAAACTATCTCCTATATAAATGTTTAATTTACCAGATAAAACAACAATAGTTTCTGTTTTCAATTCATGATATTGAATGCTACACGCATTACCTTTCTTCATAAATAATTTTTTTACAACATATTTATCATTACATTCTATCAATTCTTCAAACCCCCAAGGTTTTTCTATTTTTGTAAATAGCAAATTATCGTTTATTGTTACATTTTTTGATGATAAACTAATGTTTTCCATGCCACCATTTCTTACCAAATTTATAGCATATGCTGTATTTTTAGGAGAATTTTCTTTTTTATCATTTATTAATACTCTGCATCCATTTGGCAACCCCATTATTAATTCGTCGTATATTAAACCACAGGACAACAATTGAGATTCTGTTATTTTGCGGAGGCACTCCTTTCTTCCAGTCGTTAAGATAACCTTATAATTAAGTTTTTCCCATTCTTTTATGTTGTTAACAACGGTGTTTAAAAGTTCAGGTTTTTCAGAATAATTTAACGCAACATCGCCGCGATGATTAAATATAGTCCCATCTATATCGCAAAAGACTGTTTTAGGAGCGTCCATAAAAATATATATTTTTTGTTTTTATATTAATTCTACTAGTTATATTATTCTACTAATTATATTATTCTATATTAAATGAGTAAAATTTATAATTATATTAATCCGTCTCAAATAGAGCACGTTGACAATTATAATACCCCACAATTAATATATAAATTTAACGACGTTAGATTTAGAACACATGTTTCTAGTTATTTGAAATTTCAAACTCCAATTGGAGTATTATCAAATAATAAAATTATAAGTCTAACAAATAAACAATTGTCATTTTTAATTCAAAAATATTTACATTTTTTAGGAGATGAATACGCAACCGACCTTAAAACCACTTATAATAAGATAGTTACTGAAAGTAACTATGAAGTAATCGTAATAGAAGAACCTGCATTTCAATTTTTTGACTATGAATCAGTAAATGGAACCGCCCATTCATATGATTTAATGTTTTTTTTATTGTATTGCTATAAAGTTAATAATTTAAAAGCAAAAATGTTAGTCGTTGAATCTGAAAACAGATACTACAACTCAACTTTAGACTTAATAAAAAAATATTTTCACGTAGACTATATATTTATAAAACCTAACCAAACTTATTTGTTCAAAACTTTTATTTGCACAAGAAGTTATCAAAATATTCTTTTTCATGAAGTAAAACAGTTTGTAAATAATAATTTAATAAATCCTATTATAAAAAAGTATGATGAACTTAATCAAGTATATCATGAAAATATAATCAAAGTAAAGTTAAAAAGCTCAATTAATTTAAACAGAGACAATGATTCTTTTGAAAAAAATGATGCATATTTAAACTTTTGTAATAAAAAAGGCATATTTGATTTAAATAATATAGATGACGACGAAGAGCTTAAAATTTATTACATAAATAAGGCAAAAATATTAATAATTCAATTTAGTAGCATTTATTATATTAACACTAATTATTACTTGAGAGACACAACAAATAAAAAAATAATAGTACTTCTGGCTAAAATTCATGAGAATCAACCTTTTATACAAGAAATTGAGTGTGGCACATTGAAACAAAATATGCATGGTGGATTCTGTGGTAATATTACAGAACAATTATATAATACTTGGCAATTCGCTGGAGAATTAATTAATATAGAAACAATTGATGACATTGAATTAAAAATTAAAATATAATTCTTTGTCAAAACGATGCAAGTGTCTCTCATAACAGTTTATTCCACAATCCCATAAAGAAAAATGTTTCTTATTTTTGTTATAACAAACCCAAAACTCCTGATTATGTCTTAAAGAGTTTAATGGGTTTGGAAATTTTTCTATATTATTGAATTCAACTATTGTAGGCAAAGAATTTATGTTAGAAGCGGTTGACCACCAAAAATTTCCGGAATAGTGTAAAACTGGTTCCGGTCTTAAATCTACACCACATGTATCATATTCTATTAAAGCATTTACACAATCCCTCCATTTTACAACATTAAAATACAACATATAATCTATTTGGTCTTCTATGCACAAGTTTATTTCCTTACCAACACCTTTTGTATGAAGATATAATACATTAAACTCGGGATTATTTTTTGCAAACTGGTTTATAAAATTTAATGTGGGTAGTTCAAAATCTTCCAATTTTTCCGAAACTTTATAAACGCAAATATTATTGTTTTTATTATAACTAATAAGTGTTTCTTCGGAGATTGGCACTTTTTCTGGACCCACAAAACAGATAAAAATGTATCTCACGTTTTCTATAAGGCCGCTTTTCATAATTAAATCTAAATATTGTATTAGTCTTTCTTCGCATTTAGGCAAAATTGCGGCATGTATAAATATTGCATTTTTGTTCATTTTAATATATAATATATATTACGATTATATATTTATACGCTATTAACGCTTAAAAATAAAATAAACATATTTAATATTATATGAAGTTGTTAATTTTTTATTTAACTGACGATAGACGCCATTTTACATTTCCACACTTCATTGAAATGCTTAACAAATCAACCAAAAAAGACTTGTGGAAATTATTAATTCTTACGCACACAAATGACACCGAATATTATATAAATGAGATAAATAAATGCAATGACATTAGGTATGACACCTTTAATGTTGTTCCTGAAAATAATTATTTGCGAAAAGTAAAGTATGCTGGAAATTATGCAGAATCAAACAACTATCCGTATGTCATGAAATGTGATAATGATATTTTCATTAAAGCTGAAACACTTGATTACATGATAGACAATCTTGGGTTGTTAGAAAATGGAAATCATTTGACTATTGGACCAGTTTTAACATCCGGAATTCCTGGTATAGAATATTTTAAAGAACAATTTTTAGACAATGAATCACAAAAACAATTAGACTCATTATTTTTAAAAACAATTTTTCAAGATAATTATTGTGGCGCAAATTACGAATTTTTAAATAAAAACACAATACAATCAAATGAGTGGAATAAAAACAACTTTTTTGAAAATGTTAAATCAATGGATCATTATTATAAAGGAATACATCCAATTAGAGTTAATGAAGAGTCATTGCAATTTTTAAATGATTACATTATAAAACACAAAGAACGATTTCTTAAATCATATGAAATGGAATTAATTTGCAATGATAACTCACCTTATTTGTGCAATAGCATATTCTGCATAAAAACCGATACATATAAAAATATAGTTACAAATAATTCATTATATGTTGACCCTTTTGAAGAAGTTCCATTGAATAAGTATTCTTGGAATAACAATATGAATCATTTATTTATTAAAAATGGATTCGCGATTCACATGTATTATAATTGGAAAAACAATCACATTGAATATGAGAGACAATTTTGTCGCGAGTTTTTTCAAAAATAAACCTAAATTTTCACAGTAATTTCAGAAATTCTGCATAAATATTTTTTATTATTGAATGACCCAACTCATTGTAATGTATAGCATTATCGTTAGAAATTAACAAATCATCAATGTTATAATTTAGTTTTTTTATCTCTTTTGCCGGATTGATAAACAGTATTTCATTATTTTTGCATATCTTTTCAAGTAAATTTGACAATTCTTGTCTAGACCCACTATCATACGTCACTATGTGAGAAACTATTATTGTTGGTTTTTTTAATTCATCTAAAATCTGTATTATATTTTTTTCTATTTCTTCATCACTTTCTATTTCAAACTCTATTTCTTCTTTATTTGAATTAAATCTTAAATCATCGTAAAAAATATGATGGACTGATTTATTTTTATGTTTATAAGATTTTTTAGAAGAAATTTCAATAATAAAACAGTCGCTGGAATAAAAATTATTCTTAAGAGTTTCGTTAAAATATAGTTTTTTATTTAATAAAGCTGGCGTTCTAAATGTAATAGTAGTTTCCTCTGGAGAAATGTGGCCTTCTTTGCAAAACTTTATTAATTCTAACACTTCTTTTGTATAATGTGGATAAGATATATTTTCTTGAATTCCAG
>Ga0214921_10007236_pt1 | contig 14867 bp, 14 predicted proteins | sample LL1505_MetaG_FD_177992 | JGI IMG/M metagenome (GOLD analysis project Ga0214921, IMG submission 177992) | Freshwater microbial communities from Lake Lanier, Atlanta, Georgia, United States - LL-1505 | ecosystem: Environmental > Aquatic > Freshwater > Lake | place: USA: Georgia | collected... | reverse complement strand
GCCTAATAATGTCTTCGGCTGAGCCCATCGTTGTCCATGTCGCTGGGCGTGCTGTCGAAGTGTGGCCTAAGCTCTCAGAACGTTCAACGCGAGTTAGACTGTCCGTTAAACCAGGCCCCAAGATTGTGTTATCTTACCCCCCACATACCTCGCAGCGTGCGGTTTTAGCTTTTTTACACGATCAAATTCCTTGGTTAGAACAGGCACTCAGTAAGACCCGGTCCACCCAACCACATCTCTTAAAACATTTTTCCAAATTTAATTGGGTTACAATCGACGATCGAATTATGACACTCCAAATTAAAAACGGAGGACGAACTTTAGTTCAGATTAATCATGAAACCGAGACGGTAGATTTAACTCTACCGAAAGACGTTGAAGAACAAGCAGCCCTTCGAGCGACACGTAAGTTGGCTGAGACGGGGCTGAATTTAGCGGTAAGTAGGTTGGCCAAAAAAACCAAGGTGACGGTGGGCGCGGTCAGCGTACGCGATCAAACCTCTCGCTGGGGTTCCTGTTCTAGCTCTGGTACCCTTTCGCTTAATTGGCGCCTTATCTTATTACCTCCGCTCATTCACGATCACGTCATACTTCATGAATTAGCCCATCGATTACACATGAACCATTCAGATAGATTTTGGAATCAACTAGCGATGTGGGATGCCGAATGGAAAAAGCACGACCGTGAACTGACGAAGCGGTGGAGTACCATCATGGATCTTGGACATCATGAATAAAGAATACGGACAGTCTCCCGATGAGCTCTTTGATGTGGTTGATGAGAATGACAACGTCTTGCACCCGTTGAGCCGTGGTGAGATTCACAAGCGTCACCTCAGGCACCGTGCCGTCCATATTTTTTGGCTAAATCTAGCGGGCGAACTCTGTTTGCAGCGTCGATCCTACGCTAAAGACAATAGCCCTGGATACCTAAGCACTTCCTGTGCTGGACATGTGGATAGTGGTGAAAAATATATTCAGGCGGCCGTCCGTGAATTCAAAGAGGAATTAGGCATCACGATTAGTTCTGAGGATTTAATCGAACTAGATTATGCCCCTTGTCACGAAAATCTCGGCAATGAGTTTGTCGTTTCCTATTTATTGAGAGGTGATTTCACAGCACATATTTTTAGACCCGAAGTGGACTCGCTTGTCTGGCGTACGCCACAGCAAGTCATTCATTGGGCGCAACAACAGCCCGAGTTATTTGCTACTCCGTTCCTTCATTTGCTATCTCGTGATAAGATTTTAAAGAGCCTGCTGGGATAAGGTTTGAACTTCCCAGTTAAAACTTGTTGGATACTCGAGTGTCAACGTCCTCGTCCGATCAACCCGACAATCCAGTGAATGCCGCTTGGTATCACTGGATTTGGGTTTTTCCTTTGGCACTCTTTTTTCGGCTTTGGCTGTCGACGTTGCGTATTCAATCGAATTTCAAAACTCATGCTGATGAAACTGGCCCAGTGATTATCATGCTGTGGCATGAGCGCTTGTTTATCAGCCCTTTAATTGGTCAAAATTATTTAGGTCGACCAGTCACCGCATTAATCAGTACCAGTCGCGATGGAGGTTGGTTAGTAGCATTTTTTAAAATCATGGGTCTACACGCTGTCCGTGGTTCCTCAAGTAAAAGAGGGGCGTCCGCCTTGATTGAACTTACCCGCAGTGTGAAAGACGGGCGCAATGCGGGCGTCACGCCTGATGGCCCCAAGGGTCCTCGTCGAGTGTGCAAACCGGGCGCCGTGGCACTGGCCAAACTAACGCGTCGCCCCTTTTTACTTCTCGGTATTAATTTCCATCATACGATAAAATTGAAAAGCTGGGATCAGTTTTCACTTCCGCTTCCATTTTCAAAAATAGATATCCACTTCGAAACGATTCCATGTCCGCAGCGTGAAGAAAACGACGAAGAGGTCGCTCTACGGATTCAGAACCGACTCAACGAAATTTCGGGAGCTTAACTTTTGGCTAAAAGTTTTTCGGTGTACTTAGCTAAGAGGTCAGTTTCGATATTCACCCGTTGACCTACTTTCCTTAATTTTAAATTGGTGACTTCTAAAGTGTGAGGAATAATCCAAATTCTTACTCCGTTAGGTAGAACATCCGCCACGGTGAGAGACATGCCATCGATGGCGATACAGCCTTTTTTAACCACGTAGCGCAGCAGTGCAGGGGCTAGCTCGATTTCCAGTCTCCAGTCGGCTCCATCGAGCCCCCAGTGCTTAACTAGACCACAAGAGTCGATATGCCCACTGACAAAGTGTCCGCCCATTCGATCCGTGGGCTTTAAACTAGGTTCGAGATTTACCAAACTACCCAACTGTAGTTCTCCCAAATTCGTGAGCCTTAAGGTCTCTTCGAGTAAGACGAATTGAGCTTCGTCGGTTTTAAATTCAGCAACGGTGAGGCAGCAGCCATTCACGGCGATACTTTCACCCAAGGTGACATTTTTAAGGATCGGACTCTTAATCGTGAGAACACACCCACCATTGGGCTTTTTATCAATGGCCCAGATTTCACCGACGGCTTGGACGAGTCCAGTAAACATACCAAAAAAAGGGCCGTTGTGCGGCCCTAGAAATTAGTTCTTGTTGCCTTCGCCGGAACGTTTGGCGCGTTCTTCTTGTTCGATACGGGCACGAATCTTAATACGTTCTTCTTCCTCGATAGCGCGTAAACGAGCCTGGCGACGATCATCTTCATCGACGACATTACGTACTTCGTCACTGACATCTTCGGACGCTTTTTTGAATTCACGTTTGGCTTTACCAAGTCCGCGAGCCAATTCAGGGATTTTGGAGCCACCGAACAGGAGGACAGCAATGATGATAATTGCCCAGACAACTGGGCCATCAAGTGTAGCGAGGGGGAGGTTCATAGTGTTGTGAGATATTGCGATTGCGTGACTGAAGTTAATAGAAAGAGTCCTCAAAACCATCAAAATGTCAACCCATGTCTCCCATCGGGAAGTTTGGTACACTGGACACGTCCAAGGGGTGGGTTTTCGTGCCCAAGTTCTGGCTATAGCTCGTGGTTATGACATAACGGGCTTCGTCCAAAATCTCACGGACGGGCGAGTCTACTTACATGCAGAAGGTTCACAAAAGGAGATCGATGGACTTTGCGAATCAATCGAGAAGTCGCTAGATGGACATATCCGAAGCGTCGAACAGAGAGATTTTTCTGGGGTTCGTACCACTAATAACTTTATTATTAAAAAATGAATACCGGTCCAGCGATTGCCGTTAAAGGACTTACTAAAGATTTTCGTATCGGCATGCGCGGTCTGAAGTTACGTGCGGTTGACAATGTCTCCTTGGAAATTCCGCGGGGTCAGGTCTTTGGATTACTGGGTCCCAACGGTTGCGGAAAGAGTACGACCTTAAAAATTATTTTAGGATTAGTTTCTCCCACTGCAGGTGAAGTTTCGATTCTTGGTTTTCCTTTTGCGACCACCTCCGCACGTTCGCGCACGGGATTTTTACCCGAAGCGCCGTATTTCCATAAATTTCTCACCGGTCGTGAACTCGTGGCGTACTGTGCACGTTTGAGTGGAGTAAAACCTGAGTCTGTTAATCAAGCAGTGGAAGACGCTCTAGCGTTAACCGCGATGACTGAGGCCGGTGATCGTACCATCGGTACATATTCGAAAGGTATGTTGCAGCGCATTGGGTTAGCCCAGGCCATCGTGCATGATCCGGAATTAGTCATTCTCGACGAACCAACCGCAGGCGTTGATCCTGTGGGCTCAGCAGCCATCGGACAAATGATCAAAGCCATGAAAGCAAAGGGTAAAACGATTGTCCTTTGCTCGCATCTATTGGGACAGGTCGAGCAGGTCTGTGATCGTATTGCTATTATGGATCGTGGAAAACTCGTACTCGAGGGCAGGGTAGATGATGTTTTAACCCGCCGTGACCAAACGATTATCAGCGTTGAAAACTTAACACCTGAGGCGCGTCGTGCTGCTGAAGAAGTCTTAGCTCAACACGGAGCAAGGGTTACTTCTTTCACCCACCCACGTCGCTCCCTTGATGACTTATTCCGTGAACTTGTGACAGGGAGTCGCGATGCCTGATTTTATGAAAGCCTCCTTAACCCGTATTTCATGGATGACTCGGCTGACATTTTTAGAAGCCATTCGTCAGCGCTTTTTCGCGTTCCTAATTTTACTTTCAGCAGCCTTGGTCCTCTCATCTGTCTCCTTGAGATTTTTAGACTTCGGACACGGTGAATTAAAATTTGTCTGCGATTTTGGATTCGGCGGGATGTTCTTGTTTGGATCCGTACTCGCGGTTGTAATGTCGGCTCAGCTCTTTTTCGCCGAGATGGATAATCGCACAGCGCTAACGTTATTAGCGAAGCCTGTAAGTCGAACAGAGTTCTTAGTCGGAAAATTTATCGGAGTATGGTTAGTTCTAGGAGTTTTCATTTTTACGCTGTCTACACTCTTGGGCATCATTTTATGGGCGCGTTGCCAGGAGCTGACGGTGGCAGCGGTTGAAGTTGGCAAAGCCCCGCCAGAGTTCAGTATTACAGGCCTTTTCTCTTATACGGGAATGCAGTGGGCACGACTCGGTGTCGTCGCTGCGATGATTTTGATGGTCGCCTCCCTGGCTCGGACATTTCTTTTCACCGTTATCGTGGGTTCGATGCTGGTGGTTGCGGGCCAACTCCAATGGTTAGCGCAAGAGACTCTGCTTAAACCCGGTGACTTAAACTTTTTTTCAAAACTATTATTAAGTGTATCCACTTATATTATTCCTAATTTACAGCAGTTTAATATCGGTGACGCCTTAACCTTAGATCACGGATCCGTCGCCGATGGCGCGGTGACCTTAGCGTTATTCTCCGGTGGCTGTTACATCGTCGTATTCCTATTTATTGGTAGTCTCATTTTTCGTCAGAGGGAAATTTAATGAAGTCGGCGCGCCTACCATGGATTATCGCAATCTTTTGTTTAGGGTTGGCTGGAGTGATTGCTGAACTTTCTTGGATGAAGGTCCGGGTTTCGATTCCTGAGATGGGCAAAAAACAAATTGAGCCGAGTTTAGGGCAGGGCGTACTGCTCGGTATTTTAGGAGGCTTTCGTACCGTCATTGCCGATGGAGCTTGGATTCGTAGTTATGTGCTTTGGGAGCGACGCGATCGAGCGGGCTGCGAAGCACTCATGCGGACATCCTGTCTACTGGATCCACGTGCACGCTTTTTTTGGGAAAACACGGGCTACGTTATCGGGTATGACATGGCTCACTGGGAAATACGCAAACGCGGTGGATACGCTAAAGTGAGTGCTGAAATCCAAGATGATTTATTTAAAAAATACGCCCAACATGGAATTAATGTCATGGAGGAAGGCATTAAGTATACTGGAGGAAATGTCGGAATTTTAATTTCAGCCGGACAGATGTCAGAACTGAAACTTAAAGATTTTTCTTTAGCGGCCACTTATTACAAGCGAGCTTCTGAAAGTAAAAACGCACCTTGGTTTGTCCATTTTATGTGCGCTCGGGCTCTTTGGGAAAGTGGAAAAACTAAAGCTGCTTACGATTGGTATCGCGAAGTCTGGCAAAAGAAACTCAGCCTAGAAGATGACCATGCGCCCGATGATTTGGAGCATCTCCGATTTATGGAAGATCAATTAAATCTTACCATTCTCCAACGTATCCCGCGTCAGTCTTGGGAAAAGAAAAACTAGTAAGGATTCGAGTCCGACGATTTTTCGGAGGCGTCACCTGAGGCCTTGCGCGGACCCTTGGGCTTACGCGGAGGAAACTCGAACCACCAACCTTTATCTTTGTCCGCTACTAAAAAAGCTTCGAATGCTCGGTTGGTTTTTCTCGAGATAAATTTCTTTAAAGAAGTCTTACCGCTATTCAGTAACGATATTACATCCTCAGGAGTAATGGCGCATTTGAGCATTTCGGCACTAAGACCAAAAGTCTTCTTAGCTCCAGCCTCGGCGGCCTTCTGTGGGCATACTCGGTAGCCCGCTGAGGGCGTTTGTTGGACAGGGAGACCCGAGACTGGGCAATTACCCAGAACTGGCCACTCAGCGTCAAAGGCGTCGGGATTCCCCGCAGCCCCTTCGCGTGGTGCTAAATAGAGTACGCCCTTGAGTCGACCGGTAGGTGGCTTGGGTTTGGTTTTGCGCTTAGGCTTTTCGACTCCGTTTTCATCTTTGGCTGGAGCCTCCTCGGGTTTCTTCTTCCAGGAGACGATCGAATCTTCATCTACTAAATCGATATAACCGGAATAATTTTTGCCCGACTTCATAGATTTGAAGTCATCAAAAGGTCCAATTCGACGCTTCTCAATAAGTTCAGCAAGTTCAGCCGGCGTAACTTCGTGTCCGTTAATTCCTTTATAAACAATGACCATCGGTTTCTTGCCGTCCGCCGAACGATCCTGTGAAAAATAGCTTTCACCATTCGTCAGCATCGGCTTTTTGTCGGATGGGGATAAGACTTCGGGTTGCACCACAGTCGGTTCAGGTTCTACGCGACCTTGATTAATAAAAACTTCTACTTGTGTTTTGATATCAGAAATAAATTTCTGAACCGAGAGTTCGCCGTGTTCGGTTTGTTTTAATTGATATTCCCATTCGCCGGTAAGTTGAGGTTCAGAGAGGAAGGATAAACCTTTGGCGTGAATAAATTGGTGCAACTGGAATGCCTTGGCCATGGGCACGAGTTCTTTGCCTTGTCTCTCGATATACTTTTGGCCCAACAATCCTTCGATCGTTTGCGCACGTGTAGCTGGCGTACCTAATCCACGCTCTTTCATGGCTTCTGCTAAGGCATCGTCATCCACGAGCTTGCCAGCATTTTCCATCGCACCTAAAAGTGACGCTTCATTAAAACGTGCCGGTGGCTTGGTAGCGTCTTGCTTGACGTCAATATCCGCAACCTTGGCTTGAGGTGGTTTACCATCGGCGTCACTGAGAGCCGGGAGATTCGCTGCACCTTCTTTATCTTTGTCTTCTTCTGCTTCCGCTTCTTGTCCCCAAACAGCGCGCCAACCAGCAACGACTAAAACCTTACCCGTGGTACGGAAATTGTACTGACCGACCTGAGTTGTGCGAACGGTTTCTTCGAATTCAGCCATCGGGAAGAATACACCGACGAATCGACGGACGACTAAATCGTAAATTTTTTGCTCAACTTCAGAGAGTCCATTCGGAATGGTGCCGGTAGGCACGATTGCAAAGTGATCGCTGACTTTTTTGTTATCGAAGACGCGCTTACCCGCCGAGTTAAGCCAACCTTTAGCTAAAACCTCTTTAGCGAAACTTCCCACGGAGTGTCCTTGGATTAAAGATTCCAATACATTCTTAGCGGTGGGCAAGTGATCCTCGGGTAAATATTGCGAATCGGTACGAGGGTAGGTAAGGGCTTTATGTTTTTCGTAAAGCGCTTGGGCTGCACCGAGAGTGGTTTTTGCGGAGAAGCCGAAACGACGATTACCTTCACGTTGAAGGCTGGTTAAGTCGAAGAGACGAGGGGCGCTTTCTTTCTTGGGCTTGCATTCATCGGTGACAGTTCCCACGCCGATTTTAAGACTCTCTTCAGAAACTTTCTTTGCGGCTGCCTCATCAAAGAAACGTTCCGCTTCTTTGCGATCAGTGACACCAGGGACTTGAGCGACGCCTTTGTATTGTCCGGACTTAACATTAAAGTATGCCTCAATTTTCCAAAATGCTTTAGGTTGGAACGCACGAATTTCTAATTCGCGTTCGACAATCAACATGAGTGTGGGGGTCTGAACTCGACCCGCTGGATAGGATTCACTGCGTGCACCAATTCTTAATGTACATAGACGGCTCGCATTTAATCCAACCAACCAGTCAGCTACCGATCGTCCAATTGCAGAATCACGCAACCCCAGTTTAGCGTCCCCAGGTAACAAATTATCAAAAGAATTTTTAATGGCATCCGCAGTCATACTGGTAAGCCATAAACGCTTTGTGGGAAGATGATGTCCGACTAGACTATAAATATAAGCGAAAATAAGTTCCCCCTCACGTCCAGCGTCACAGGCATTTACAATAGTATGACTTCTTTTAATCAGCTCTTTCAGGAGTTTGAATCGTGCTCCATCTTGTCGTTCATTAATAATTACTTTTAAAATCGAACCATCGATAGTGCCATCATACTTCTTGGGAAGCATGGGCAGATCCTTAAGCGTCCAACGTTTATAAATGGGATCCAGGTCTTCTGGGTCTTTCAGTTTTACTAAGTGACCCACCGCTGAGCTGATAATCCATTCGTCGTTTTCGAACACATCGCCTGACTTCGGAACCTTGAGAACCTTGGCCAAATCCGCTGCCACGGATGGCTTTTCAGCGATCACTAAAGTCTTTAAAACCGAGCTATCAGTTTTAGCAGAAGGAGCCTTGGAAGATTTTTTTGCCATGCGTAGGATTATAACCGCTTGTCAAATCGTGGTTATATTCCTTGCTCAGCGAAAGAGTCATCAAGCGCGGCAATGAGTGTGGAAATAGTGGCGTCGGTTTCGTCACCCATGTTGGAGATTCGGAAAGTTTTACCTTTTAATTTTCCGTATCCACCATCGATGACAAGTTTGTGACGTGATTTAAGAGTTTTCAGTAAACGTTCTAAGTCAGCATTACGGTCATTCTTAAAGCAGTTAAGTCCACGGGTAGCGAATTCAGGACTGGGTAATAAACTAAAACCTTTCGCTAATCCCCAATTACGTACCATTTCATTTAAGCGACGGTGACGTTCGTAGCGGTTCTCTAAACCTTCTGCTTCGACTTCCACAAGACGTTGTTGGAGTCCGTAGAATAGAGAGATGCAAGGAGTTGAAGGGGTCATGCCCTTGGTGTGATTGTCATGGAACTCGATTAAATCGAAATAGTATCCACGATCGGAAAGTTCCTTGGCTCGAGCACGGGCACGTTCACTCACAGAGAAAATCGCTAAGCCGGGGGGCAATGCGAGGGCCTTTTGTGAACCGGTCAGTAAAATATCAATACCCAGTTCATCCTTCTTAATAGGTAGGGTGGAGAACGAACTTACCGAGTCGGCAATCGAAATAACATCAGGGAATTCACGGACGACCGCCATGATTGCGTTAATATTCGAAAGTGTACCCGTTGAAGTTTCGGAATGAATGAAAGTGATACAATCGAACTTACCCGTCGCGAGTGCTTTGCGAACGGCTTCTGGATCCACCGGCTTACCCCAGTCGAATTGTAAAGCTTCAGCGTGTTTACCGCAGCGCTTGGCGACATCGAACCATTTGTCAGAGAACGCACCGTTCATACAATTAAGAACGCCTTTTTTGCAAACATTGCGAAGGGCACCTTCCATTACGCCCCAAGCTGAACTCGTACCTAAATAGACGGGGTCAGTAGTGAAGAACATTTTCTGAAGACGTGGCTGCATATCTTCATAGAGAGCAACGAAGTCTTTGGAGCGGTGACCAATCATGGGCTTGCCCATCGCTTTGATGATGGATTCAGAAACAGTGAGTGGTCCTGGAATGTATAAGCGGTAACTCATTTTTGGAAAGTGTTGAGGAGATCTTTGGAAACGTCGGGGTTTTCGATTCGAACAACTTTTTTGTTCTGGTGAGACAGTGTAGCTGTTTTGGGATGCCAGGACTTGGCTTCCTCGGGGGTGACCTCAGCAAAGGTCATTACTACTAATAAGTCACCTACTTTACCCAGATGGGCGGTCGCGCCGTTCAGGCAAATCTGTCGCGAACCAGCTGGGGCCGGGATCGCATAGGTCTCAAATCGCTCACCATTACCGATATTACCCACTAAAATTTTCTCGTAGGGTAGCATGCCCACTAAGGCCATTAATTCGCTATCAATGGCTAAAGAACCCTCATAATCTATGCGGGCACCGGTGACTTCAGCGCGCAGTAACTTGGTGCGTAGGAGGTGGTAGAGCATAGACTCGGTTCGTCCCTTCTCAATCGGGTTGCCTGCCTGCGTCAAACAAGTTTGCATAGTTTACGCCCATGAGACCTAAGCACCGAGGAATATTTTCGACCCTTCGTGAGGCTATTGCTGGATATGCGACTGACCTCGTTTATGACCGTAAAACTGGGGTATTTGCGACTTTCCTCGGATTCATTCTCCGGCTGCTTTCTCTCGTATTTGAGGTGTTGGTAAAATTTCGTCTGTGGCTTTATCGTCACAGACTCATCCGGGACACCCACCTAGGCTGTAAAGTAGTCGTGGTGGGAAATCTTACCGTGGGCGGAACAGGTAAAACGCCGGTCGTCATGAAAATGGCCCAAGTGCTCGCCCAACGTGGACGTAAGGTCGCGATTTTATCCCGTGGTTATAAAGGTGCTAGCGACTCGATGTTGAAGAGATTTTGGCGCTGGCTCACCCAGGGTCGCCGACCTGATCCTCTCACAGTATCCGATGGTAAAAGTGTCCTCGCAGGTCCCGATGAGGCTGGGGACGAGCCTTTCATGTTAGCGACCAACTTAGTTAAGTACGGCGTGGTGGTGATTGTGGATCGTAATCGTGTTGAGGGTGGTCGATTCGCCCTTCGTCAATTCGGAGTCGATACGATTTTATTAGACGACGGATTACAGTACCTGCCATTACGCGGACAGATTAATTTACTGTTGGTCGACAGTCGTAATCCCTTTGGAAATCGTTGCCTCTTACCTCGTGGCATTCTGCGCGAGCCGATTAGAAATTTAAGTCGCGCCTCTTATATTTTTCTTACGAAATCGACGGGGGCACCTGATCCCGAATTAGTTGCTTTGATTCGTAAGCATAATCCCAAGGTGGAAATTATTTCCTGTGCCCACGATGCTAAAGAGCTCATCGAAATCGATGGCACGCAGCATTTACCCCTCAGTTTCTTGGCCGGAAAACGCATTGCAGCCTTCTCGGGTATCGCAACTCCCGAGCGATTTGAGGAAACCTTGTTAGCCCAAGGTGCCAAGATTGTTTCTAACCGCCGATTCCTAGATCACCACGCATTTAATGATGAAGACTTGGACGAAGTTTTAGAGTCAGCTATCCAAGCTAAAGCCGAAGTGATTGTTACGACCGAGAAAGACGCCGTACGTCTTCAGTCGCGCTTCCGTCCATCACTCCCGCTCATGTATGTACGTATGGAAGTAGATATCCTGGGAGACAAAGATGGATTTAACGGCGCGGTCGAACGGATTTGCCTGGGGTCTTCTTTGCAGCGCTAGCCTCAACGGATAAATGCTTTTTGGCTAAGTCTAAGAAGGTTGCCTGAACTTGTGTATCACTGCGTCCCTTAGGAGAGCAGGGTAGATACTGGCCATCAGAATTGAGCTGCTTAACATCACCCAGCTTGTCGCTGTAAACTTTTAAAATTTCTTTTTCAATGCGTGCACGAAGTGCTTTATTTTTTATCGGGAAAACGCACTCGACTCGACGCATAAAATTACGCGGCATCCAGTCAGCACTGCCCATTAAAATAATCGGTTCACCGCTCGAATTCTCGAAACGGAAAAGTCTGCTATGTTCTAAAAAGCGGCCTAAAACACTGAATACTTTGATGTTTTCACTCTTACCAGGAACACCAGGAATCAGACAACAGATGCCACGGACGATAAGGTGAATCGAAACACCAGCATTAGACGCTTCGTAGAGTGCCTTAATCACTTCTGGATCCACGAGACTATTTACTTTCGCAAAAATTTTCGCAGGTCGACCCGCTTTCGCTGCAGATATTTCTGATTTAATTAAATCTAAAATTCCACGATGCAGATGGAAGGGTGCAACCAAGAGATGTTTGAATTTTGGTTTAGCAAGATTTCCAGTTAATACATTAAATAATAAACCCACTTCGGACGTAATTTCTTCATCGGCCGTGAAAAGTGAAAAGTCGGTGTAAAGGCGCGCAGTCTTAGGATTATAATTTCCAGTGCCCAAATGGACGTAACGTTTTAGGCCTGTTTTTTCTTGGCGAATAATGAGACAGGCTTTGCAGTGCGTCTTGAGTCCGGCGAGGCCATAAACCACGTGGGCACCGGCTTCTTGTAACTGACGAGACCATTCGATATTGTTCAGCTCATCAAAGCGTGCACGAAGTTCGACCAAGGCGGTCACCTGTTTGCCATTCTGCGCCGCTTCTTTCAAGGCTTCGACAATCGGTGAGTCCCCGCTAGTGCGGTAGAGTGTTAATTTAATCGCAACCACTGAATCATCTTTGGCGGCCTGACGAAGTAAGTCCACGACTGGCGTAAATGATTCGTAGGGATGGTGAAGAAGGATATCACCTTTGGAAATTTTAGAAAAAATCTTGGAAGGTTCACTGAGTTCAACCGGAGTAGTGGAAGAAAAACTGGGGTAAACGAGGTCGGGGCGATTCACGAGATCGATCAAACTGCTCAGCCGCATCATGTTGATTGGTCCTTGAATACGGAAGGTGTTATCGACCCCGAGGCCGATGGATTTTAATAACCAGGTAAGCTCTTCATCAGGCACCGAGTCTTCAATCTCGAGTCGCACCGGTGCACCTTTTCGTAAATTACGAATTTCGTCTTCAATCGCATCGAGTAAGTTTACAGTTTCTTCCTCATCGACGTATAAATCGCTGTTTCGGGTAATACGAAATGCCCAAGATCCCTTTAGTACTAATCCAGGGAAAAGTCGTTCAATGAAAATTTGTGTAACGATACTCAACAATGTGAAGGATCGCTTATTGTTTGGCCCAAGCGCTAAAATACGTGGTAGTACACGTGGCACGGGAACCACTGCACGACGCGTTTCACCCGACTCTGGGTCTTGTAATAATGCCAATAAATATAGACCTTTATTGGTGAGTACGGGGAAGGGGTGAGACGGGTCAATCGCGAGAGGCGTTAACGCCGGCAAGATGTCTCTATCAAATCTTTCCGAGAGTTCATTCATCTCGGCTTTGGTAAGTTGGCCCTTAATTTTGTATTCGATACCTTCCTTGGCGAGGGCAGGGACGATTTGTTCTTTCCAACAATTTTGCTGTGCACTGACAAGGCTATGGGACCGTTTTAATACTTCTTGTAAAAACTCACGTGTAGCTGGGTGACTGGCAGATTCCTCCTGTTGCATGATACCAGCAACGCGAATTTCGAAAAACTCATCTAAGTTTGAACTTACAATGGAAAGAAAGCGAACGCGCTCCAAGAGTGGAACGGTGGGATCTTCAGCCAACTCCAATACGCGTCGGTCAAAACTTAGCCAGCTGAGCTCACGATTAAACATTTCCAAGCCATAACTATTCAAGAAACCCTTGTCACTATCACAGGATAGATTTTTAAAAAATACCCAAAATATCCCGAAGTTCGTCACTTCCCCGTCACAAAAGCACAGGTTTTGGTCAATTTCTTGGCTGCGCTGCCCAAATAATGTGCAGGCCTGTACTATCCGATAATCTCACTTTGGCTGCAGACGGTTGGGAATGACTGACAATATCGCCGCGTTCAAATTTGGCCGCTAGAAGTTTAACGTCGTGTTTGGATAAACCACGTGTGGAGACTTCGACCGTTTGTAACTGCCCGTTTTGAACTCCAATAAATCGAAGAAGGCCTTTGATAATTTGGATGTCAGAGACAATTCGAATCGCTGAACTGTCCATTGCTATAATCTTCTGATTCGAAAAAGCTGCGAAGGTGAAACGTACATCACGCAAGTCGCGATGTAATTTACGATTAATAAATTCTGTGGTTGAAGGTATTTGCCAATGGCGAACCTCGTGAGACCAGTGGACACCATCAGCCAGTTGCGGACAGGGTTGGGCGTCCAACTCAGGCCCAATTCTCGTGACGATGTCTTGAGCTGCAACTTCATCGCTCAGTTTTTGTAATCGCTGCGATGTCACCTTAAGTGCTGGCTCTAAAATTAAAATCAGTCCGTTCGGAGTAAGCCGATCTTTCATCGACTCTATCCATTGAATGAGAGCCTGCTGACTGAGTGACTTCATTTCATTCAATACGAAGCCAGCGATGATGATATCGAACGGACCTTCTGGCCAAGTGTCGGCTCGGTGAGCATCGCCAATTCTTGTTTTTACACTGTATTTATTGCCTAAAACCGCTTCTGCGAATGGCTCCAGAGCAGCCAGAGCCGTGGCAGAATGGTCGAGGGCATTAAGCTCTAATTCTTTTACGCCTAACACTTTAAAATAGTGCGCACAGGCAACCCCACAGGAGCCAGGGCCAGATCCCAAATCCAAAACACGCATTGGAGTAGTCGGCGCCTTCCACTGTCTGGCCTCAGTGATAAATCTTAGGGCATAGGTCGTACGAACAAAACTCTGGGGTAAGAAAAATAAACCGTAAGCTGAAAGTAAGTCGTTATCTGAGAAATAATCAGGGAACTTTTTGTCGGGTCGATCAATGGTGAATAGATCGGAAAGCTTGGCGACAGAGGGAGTGATTTTCTCCAACGCCTCTTCGTCCTTTAAGCTGGTGATTTGTTCAGCGAAATTGAGCCAATAGTTTTCGGCGATTTCGGGATATTGATTAAGCCGATTAGTCTCCGACATTGCGACGACCCTCCAGCGCACTCCGCAGGGTTGCTGAGTCAGCAAAAGTTAATCCGCTGCCACTGGGTAATCCGAAGCCAATGCGACTGACTTTAATCCCAGCACGGATATTGGAGATACTTTCGCGAATGTAATGACAAGTCGCTTCACCTTCGATGTCATTACCCAGGGCCAAAACAATTTCAGTAATGGGCTCGGCTTTGAGTCTCTTTTCTAAGGTGGCTAAATTCAAATGTTCAGGACCAACGCCGTTGATGGGTGAAAGCCGTCCGTGGAGGACATGGTAGGTGCCCCGGTGAGCCTGGGAGCGTTCGATGGCGAGTAAATCGGGTACTTGTTCGACGATGCAGAGGGAAGTGGCCTCGCGCT
>Ga0214921_10007234_pt1 | contig 14872 bp, 13 predicted proteins | sample LL1505_MetaG_FD_177992 | JGI IMG/M metagenome (GOLD analysis project Ga0214921, IMG submission 177992) | Freshwater microbial communities from Lake Lanier, Atlanta, Georgia, United States - LL-1505 | ecosystem: Environmental > Aquatic > Freshwater > Lake | place: USA: Georgia | collected... | reverse complement strand
ACAGCGCGAGCGGACATCTGCCCTCCCCTAGCCCCTCCCGCTTGCGGGAGGGGAACAGCCTGGCGTTTCTCCCCTCCCGCAAGCGGGAGGGGTTGGGGGAGGGCTTACTCCCTCAATGAAAATCCCGTGATTTGGGGAGGATACGCACCTGACGCGGATGGCCCATGCGCGGATAGGGGGGGCGCACGACCTCATCACCCCGGCCCAATTGGGGGGGAAGGCTGCGCTGGTCGGACAGCCGGACAATGGCGTCATTGCGTTCGATGATGCGGTGGGCGAGCAGATGGACAATCCCTTCCGGGCTCCTCTGCACCTCTCCGTGCACCTGCATCAACCGGGCCGACATAACGGCGCGGCGCTGCGCCTCAAAAGTGCGGGCCCAGAGGATGATATTGGCAACGCCCGTTTCATCTTCCAGCGTGATGAAAATCGCCTTGCCATTGCCGGGCCGCTGCCGGACGAGAACCAGCCCCGCCACCGACACGCGCTTGCCCGCCGGGGCCGTCGCCAGATTAGCGCAGGACAGAATTTTTTCGGCCTGAAATACGGGGCGCAATAAGGCCATGGGATGCGCCTTGAGCGAGAGGCGTAGCGTTTGATAATCGGCAACCACATGTTCCTGTAAGGCCATATCGGGCAGCGCCATGTCCGCTTCTTCCCCCAATTCCCGTGCATTGGCGGCCGCAAACAGGGGCAGCGCATCGGCGGGCATTCGGCGCGCATCCCAAAGGGCTTCGCGCCTGTCCCGCGCGAGGGATCGGCAGGCATCTGCATCGGCCAGCAGCCGCACCGCACGCGGCGGCAGCCCGGCCTTGCGCGTCATCTCCTCTAGGCTGGCATAGGGGCGATGGGCGGCAATCGCCTCTGCCCAATCCGCGCGAAACCCGGTGATCTGACGCAGGCCAAGCCGCAGGGCCGTCTGTCCATCGGCCCCGACAAACACCTGATTATCCCACCCGCTTCTATTCACATCGACGGGGTCAACCTGCACGCCATGGTCGCGGGCATCGCGCACGATCTGCGCAGGCGCGTAAAACCCCATGGGTTGGGAATTGAGCAGCGCGGCGGCAAAGATGGCGGGTTCGTGATGCTTAATCCAGGCCGACACCCAGACCAGCCGGGCAAAGGCAATCGCATGGCTTTCAGGAAAGCCGTAAGACCCAAAGCCTTCAATCTGCTTGAAACAGCGGGCGGCAAACGCCTCCTCATAGCCGCGCGTGACCATGCCCGTGACCAGCTTGTCGCGAAAGGCATTGATTGTGCCCAAATTGCGAAAGGTCGCCATCGCCCGGCGCAACTGATTGGCCTCGCTTGGCGTAAAGTCTGCCGCGACAATGGCGAGCTTCATCGCCTGTTCCTGAAATAGGGGCACCCCCAAAGTCTTGCCCAAAACATCGCGCAGCTCATGGGGGTTGTGCGGTGGCGCAGGGGAGGGGAAGGAGACGGCCTCTCGCCCCTGCCGTCGCCGCAAATAGGGATGCACCATATCGCCCTGAATAGGCCCGGGCCGGACAATTGCGACCTGAATGGCCAGATCATAAAAATTGCGCGGGCGCATGCGCGGCAGCATGTTCATCTGCGCCCGGCTTTCAACCTGAAACACGCCGACACTCTCCCCCCGGCACAGCATATCGAACACGCCCTCATCCACATCGGGAATCGTCGAGAGGGACAGGGGGGCATCTGCCTCCCCCCGCATGCGGCGCAGATCGTCGATCATATCAAAGGCCCGGCGGATGCAGGTCAGCATCCCCAGCGCCAGCACATCGACCTTCATCAGGCCGAGCGCATCAATGTCATCCTTGTCCCATTCGATGAAGGTGCGGTCTGCCATGGCGGCATTGAGCACCGGCACGGTTTCATCCAGCCGATCTTCGGTCAGGACAAAGCCCCCGACATGCTGCGACAAATGCCGGGGGAAACGCAAAATCCGCTGCACAAAATGATTGAGCCGGGCAATTTCTGGATTGTCTGGATCAAATCCGGTTTCGGCAAAGCGCTGCGCATCTATTTTAGAGGCATGGCTGCCCCAGACTGTGGAGGAGAGCCGCTGCGTCACATCTTCGGTCAGGCCCAGCGCCTTGCCTACTTCGCGCACCGCGCTGCGCGGGCGATAATGGATGACAGTGGCGACAATCCCGGCACGGTGGCGGCCATAGCGGGCATAAATATACTGCATCACCTCTTCGCGGCGTTCATGCTCAAAATCGACATCAATATCGGGCGGTTCGCGCCGTTCTTCGGACATGAATCGGGAAAAGAGCAGCTTGTGGCGCGCCGGGTCGACCGCTGTAATGCCAAGCACAAAGCACACGGCAGAATTGGCGGCAGACCCCCGGCCTTGGCACAAAATCCCCCGGCTCTGCGCGAACTGGACAATATCGTGCACGGTTAGGAAATAGGCCGCGTAATTGAGGCGGCCGATAATGCGAAACTCCTCCTCCAAAAGGGCCTGCATGTCGGCGGGCGTGCCGTCGGGCCAGCGGTCACGCGCCTTTTGCGCGACCAGCGCTTCCAGCCAGCCCTGCGGCGTATAGCCCGGTGGTACGGGCTCATGCGGATAGTCATAAGATAGGTCGGCAAGGTCAAAGCGGAGGATCTCCAGCACATGCCCGATCTCGGCCAAAGCCTCGGGCGCTTCGGCAAAAAGACGGGCCATTTCGCCGGGTGTTTTCAGATGCCGTTCCGCATTGGTGGCGAGCTTGCGCCCGGCCTTGTCGATGCTCGTGCCTTCGCGAATGCAGGTGAGAATATCCTGCAAGGGCCGATCTTCTGGCCGGGCATAAAGCGCATCATTGACGGCGAGCAAAGGCACGCCTGTCTGTGCAGAGAGTGCCTTGAGCTCTGCCAGCTGCCGCCGGTCGCGCCCGGTGCGGTGCTGGGCAACGCCAATCCAGACATGTCGGGATCGGTTGGACAGCGCCTTGACCATGGGGGTGAGCGCCGCGGTGCGGGGCAAGAGGATGAGCACCAGATCATCACAGGCCGCCAGAAGATCGGTGATATAGAGGAGGCATTCCCCCTTTTCCCCGCGCAAATTGCCTGTTGTCAGCAGCCGGGTCAGCCGCCCCCAGCCCTGTCGGTTGATTGGATAGGCGATGATATCGGGCGTGCCATCGGCAAAGACCAGCCGCGCGCCTGTGATCAGGCGAAAGCCCTTGGCTTGGCCTGCCTCTCGCAAAGTCTGCACCGCGCGCCAGGCGCGGACAACCCCGGCCAGACTATTCCTGTCGGCAATGCCTAGCCCCTTATGGCCAAGGGCAATCGCCTCTTCCACCATCTCTGCCGGGTGAGACGCCCCGCGCAGGAAAGAGAAATTGGTAGCGGCGGCCAGCTCGGCATATCCCGCATCCAAACAGGCCCTCATCCAAATAGACCATGCAGATACCAATCCGGGCTTGTCTTTTCCGCGCCATATAGGCCGTGGCGGAACATCCAGAACCGGCGGCCCGCGCTATCTTCAACGCGATAATAATCGCGGGTCAGCCCGGCCCCGTCGCGGCGCTTCCACCATTCGGCAGCAATGCGTTCCGGCCCTTCAAAGGCGGTGATGTCATGCGTCTGCCGCCGCCAGCGAAAGCGGCGCGGCGGGCCATCGGGCACTTCGGCGATGACATCGACAATCTGCGGCGGATCCAGCATCCGCACCGGGCGCAAGGGCGGCTCCCCAGCGGGGGCGGCATGTTCTGTCAGTGGCAAGACGGGGCGACCCGCCGGAACGGTAAAGCCTGCACATTCGGGGATATGACTGTCCCCTGCGGCAAAGCGGCGCACCCGCCCCGCGCCCAGCCGAACGCTCAGCCGATCGGTCAAGAGTGAGAGCGCGTGTGCCCCGTCTCCGCGCCCGTCCAGCCCCGGCTGCGTCGCCGCCAGAGGTTCCGCGACCGCAATGTCGAGGCGGATCAGATCATAGCCAAAGCCGGGATCAAGTGGATCGGACAGGGCTTCAATCCGTTCCCCCAATAAGCGCATGACCAGATCGGGGTCGCGCGTGGCCTGACCCGTTTCAATCTGAAGCCGATGGATCGCGCCGTCGCTGCGGAAGAGTTGGACGGCAAAGACAAGGCCCCCTTGCCCCCGGCGCGCCAGCTCTGCCCCCGCATCGGCGGCAAGGGCATGGAGGGTGTCATGAATAAAATCCGTGCGGGCAACGGGTTCTGCAAAGCGCCGGGCGCAGGTCAGGGCGGGAGGTGTTCGTCGCGGCGTAATCCGCACATCCTCTTCCCCCAAAATCCGGGCGAGCCGGGTCACGGCATCGGCGCCGAACCGAGCTGCGAGCGGCGCGCGGGGTCGGGCGGCGAGATCCCCCAAAGTCACAAGCCCGGCTCGGCGCAGGGCGGTCGTCCGATCCTCCCCCAAGCCCAGTGCGTGAATGGGCAGCGCCTCAACCGCAATTGGCTCTGGAGACAGCAGGGGCATATGTGAGTCCGTCGATCCGGCCTGATCATAAGCGGGGCTGACATCGTTGATCTGGCTGGGCCGGATGCGCCGTCCGGCGCGCAGCAATTCTCCCCCATGGCGGGCAAGGGCGCGGGCCTGATCCGGCGTATCTGCCAAGGCAAGGCGCAGCGTCATGCCTTGGCGCACCAACAATGTCGCCAGCGCCGTTACCAGCCCCGATTCTCCCTCCCAAAGATGGGCACAGCCTGTGATGTCGAGGATCAGCCCATCGGGCGGATCGAGCGCAACGGAAGGTGTAAAGCGGTCACACGCATCGGCCAGCCGATCCAGCAACTGGGCATCGGCTTGGGGGTCATAGGGCACGCTGTTGAGCTCGGGCACACGCGCCCGGGCATCGGCCAGCGCCATGCCGGGGGTGAGGCCCAATGCCTCGGCAATCTCATCCACCGCCATGATCCGCATGGCCCCTTGCGCGCGATCAACAAAGGCACGTGGCCCAAGCTGGCGGGGGTGCTCACGCAGCCAATTGTCGGCGCTCAACAGGGGAAGAAACACCGCGCAATAGCGTCGGTTCGCAGAAAGTTCTGTCGTCATTATTCCACTCCACCATCATGTCAAAGGGACGGGCACCACCGCGATGGCGCACCAGCGAAAGCAAAAGCATGGGATGCCCCGGTGCTTGGCCCGGCAGGCGCACAGACGGGGCAGATGCCACCTGCCAGCGCGAGGCCGCGGCACTGGCGATCACGCTCTCCCCGGGACGCAGCAGCAAGGCTGTGACGCCAGATCGTTCCGCCGCCAGCGCCAGCCGCCGACTGGCCGTCAGGTCGAGCCGCTTTGTCTCCCCCGCTTCGATGATGACCGCCGCCAGCCCAGCACAGGCCAGGCTATCTGACGCGGCTTTCAGGCAGGCGAGATCATCTGGGGCGGTCACCAGAATCAGCTGATCGGGATCAAGGCCCAGACCCCTGAGCCCCGGCCCATAAGGCTGCCCACCCCGGCGCAGTTGCGCATCGGTTGCGATCCACAAGATTTTGCCCACAGGCCCAGAGATGCGGGCCGCCAGCATCAGGGCAAAGGCCGCCGCACTGGCCCCATCCTCTGTTGTGCAGGGCAACACTTCATGCACGGCACCCTTGGCAATCCCGCCGCCCAATCGGGCGTCGAGCGCGCTTAGGCCAAGGCTTACCCGCCCCCGATGGCCATCGCCAAGCGAAGGGGAAAGAGCCTCAATCTGACGTTTCAGATGGGCAAGGGGGGGATGCGAATCAATCATGTTCACCTTATGTTCTATAATCTCTCAGATTAAATTCCTGTCAAGGCTTCCCCTTGCATGAGCCGCGCTGATATGGGGCCCCCATCGTCTGAGGGGATTTTATGCGCAAAATCAGAAAAGCAGTATTTCCAGTTGCCGGGCTTGGCACGCGCTTCCTGCCTGCGACCAAGGCGATGCCCAAGGAAATGCTGCCGGTCGTCGACCGTCCGCTCATCCAATATGCGGTGGATGAGGCGCGCGAGGCGGGCATTGAACAGATGATCTTTGTCACCGGGCGCGGCAAAAGCGCGATTGAGGATCATTTCGACATCGCCTTTGAACTGGAACGCACGATGAGCGACCGGGGCAAGGATTTGTCGGTACTGGAGCCGACACGGCTTGGCCCCGGCAATTGCGCCTATGTTCGCCAGCAAGAGCCACTGGGTCTGGGCCATGCCATTTGGTGCGCGCGCGACATTATTGGGGATGAACCCTTTGCCATTTTCCTGCCGGATGAATTCATGGTCGGGTCGCCCGGCTGCATGAAGCAGATGGTAGAAGCCTATGAACAAGTGGGCGGCAACATCATCTCGGTGCTGGAAGTGCCGCAGGACAAGGTATCGAGCTATGGCGTGATCGCGCCCGGCACCACGCAGGGCGACATTACCGAAGTCAAAGGTCTGGTTGAAAAGCCCAAGGCAGAAGATGCGCCGTCCAACCTCATCATTTCAGGCCGCTACATCCTCCAGCCAGAGGTGATGCGCGTTTTGGAGGGTCAGGGCAAAGGCGCGGGCGGTGAAATCCAGCTGACCGATGCCATGGCGCAGATGATTGGCAAGCAGCCCTTCCACGCCGTCACATTCCATGGGGACCGCTATGATTGCGGGGATAAGGCGGGCTTCATCACCGCGAACATCGCTCTTGCCCTTGCACGGCCAGATATTGGCCCTGCGGTGCGCGACTGGTTGAAAACCATCAATCTGGATTAAGCGGGATTATCCGCGCGCGGATTTGGCAATGGCGTCGAGCACGCCGTTGACGAACCCCTTTTCCTTGCGGTCGTAAAAGGCGTGGGCGACATCCAGATATTCGCTGATCACGCTGCCCGTTGGAATATCGGGCCGGGCCATGAGTTCATAAGTGCCCGCGCGGAGAATTTGGCGCAATGGGCGGTCCAGCCGATCAATCGCCCAGCCTTCGGCGAGATTGGCGGTGATCATCGCATCCACTTCTGCCCGGCGCGCATCAACGCCCATCACCACATCGTTAAAGAAATCGACTTCAGCCTCGGCATAGGTCGCATCTTCAATGGTCGCGCCCAGCCGGTGCTGGTGAAATTCATAGAGCAAAGGGGCAAGGGCCGTGCCCTCCATTTCCTGCTGATACAGCGCCTGCACGGCGGCAAGGCGGGCGGCGGAACGGGCACGGCTCATGGATGCAATCTTTCTTCAACAGAACGGGCATGGGCAGGAAGCCCCTCAGCCCGGGCAAGGGCCACAGCCGCCGGGCCGATGGCGCGGATCGCCTCCGCCGTGCATCCCAGAAAACTGGTGCGCTTCATAAAATCAAGCACCGACAGGCCAGAGGAAAAGCGCGCCCGACGGCCCGTCGGCAGAACATGGTTTGGCCCGCCGACATAATCGCCCACGGCCTCTGGCGTGTGCCGACCAAGGAAAATGGATCCCGCATGGCGCACGGCCTGAAACACCGGCTCGGGGTCTTCCACCGCAAGCTCCAGATGTTCCGGCGCCAGCGCATCGATCAGCGGGACGGAATCGATAATCTGCGACACAAGGATGATCGCGCCATTGGCATCCCAACTGGCACGCGCTGTCGCTTCGGTGGACAGAGATTTTAACTGCGTGTCGACTTCGGCTGCCACGCGGTCGGCAAAATCGGCATCATCGGTGATCAGGATCGATTGGCTGGTCGGATCATGTTCGGCTTGGCTCAACAGATCGGCGGCGATCCAGGCTGGAGTGTTCGCGCCATCGGCGACGACCAGAATTTCAGACGGGCCAGCCACCATATCAATGCCAACCACGCCATAAAGCTGACGCTTTGCCTCTGCGACCCAGGCATTGCCGGGGCCGGTGATGACATCCACGCGGCCAATGCTCTGCGTGCCAAAGGCAAGGGCGGCAATGGCCTGCGCCCCGCCAATCCGCCAGACTTCATCCACGCCGGCCAAATGCGCCGCCGCGAGCACCAGCGGGTTAATCTCTCCCTTGGGCGTGGGGGTCACCATCACAAGCCGCTCAACACCCGCGACGCGCGCCGGAATGGCGTTCATCAGCACGGAGGAGGGATAGGCCGCCCGCCCGCCGGGGACATAAACACCAGCGGCATCAACCGCCCGCCAGCGCGCACCCAGCCGCACGCCGGCTGCATCCACGCCATCACTATCGGCGGGTTTTTGCTTTGCATGATAAGAGCGAATTCGCTCTGCTGCGAGGTTGAGGGCGGCGCGCAAATCGGCGTTGAGCGCGGCATAGGCCGCCCGGCAATCGTCAAGGCTGATCTGCCAATCCAGATCATGTCCATCAAACCGGCGCGTGTAATCGGCAACGGCCGAATCACCTTCATCCTTCACCCGTGCGACAATGGCCGCAACATCGCGCGACACATCGGCATCGGCTTCACGCCGGGAATTGACCAGTTCTTCAAAACGGGCCGCAAAATCAGCCGCGCGGGCATCCAGCCTAAGCATGGACCGCAGCTCTAAAGGCATCCACCAGCGCACCGACGGCGGCGTTGGTTTTGAAGGCCGCCCGGTTCACGATCAGTCGGGCCGAGACCTGAGCAATCACATCTACTTCGACCAGACCATTTTCCTGCAGCGTCTTGCCAGAGGAGACAAGGTCAACAATCCGGCTCGACAGGCCAAGTGCTGGGGCAATTTCCATCGCCCCATTCAGCTTGACACACTCCGCCTGCACGCCGCGCTGGGAAAAGTGCTTGCGGGTGAGGTTGGGATATTTGGTGGCCACGCGCACATGGCTCCAAGCTCGCAAATCATCGGTCGCCGCCATTTCAGCAGGCTCTGCCACCGAAATGCGACAATGCCCGATGTTGAGATCAACCGGGGCGTACAGCTCTGAATAATCAAATTCATCAATCACGTCAGATCCGACAATGCCGATCTGCGCTGCGCCATGCGCCACAAAGGTCGCCACATCAAAAGCGCGCACCCGGATCAGGCTGATATCCGGGCAATTTGTCGCAAATTTCAGCGCCCGGCTCTCTTTGTCGCCAAAGGCGGCTTCCGGCACAATTCCGGCCTGAGCAAGCAAGGGCAAGGCCTCTGAAAGGATACGGCCCTTGGGAATAGCGAAGATGATTGGCTGCGACATGATGCGCGGCCTTTACTTGGGTGGGGCATTGAGGGCAAGCTGTGCGCCATGACTGATCATATTCGAGCCGGGTTTCGCCAACAGGCGGATGTATGTCGGGCCGCTGGCTCTCCGCTGACGGCGGAAGTGCTTGTCGCGCTTGGCGTTATCTTGGATGGCAGCACGCGAACGGGCGCGCGCATTCTTGGCTGGGAAGGGGACCCCCTTGTTGATGCGATGCCTTTGCGCATTGCAGGTGGGCTGCACGCGCTGGCCCGGTCTGGCAAGGATGCCGCCCTGACAGAGCTTTATACCCGACAAACTGGCGACATGCCCCGCATTTTGTCCCGCGTGTTGGAAGGCTGGGATGACTGGCTTTATGATTGGCTCGATAGCCCACCGCAGACGAATGAGGTCGCCCGCTCCGCCGCGCTCTGGCCGGGCATGATGCATATTGCCCGCCGCTTTGGCCCGCGCATGGAATGGATTGAAATTGGCGCAAGTGCCGGCCTCAATCTCAATATGGATCTCTATGGCTATCGTCTGGGGTCGGCGGTTGCGGGGGATATGCTCTCCCCCTTGCAATTGGTGCCCGACTGGCAGGGGGCAAATCCTTCGGTTGTGGATGTTCGGGTGATGGATCGGGTCGGCATTGATCTTCTGCCGCTTGATGTCAGCGATGATGTGGTGGCGGAGCATCTTCAAGCCTATATTTGGCCCGATCAGCGGGAACGGATGACCCGCACGCAAACGGCCATTGCCATGGCCAAGGGCGCGCGGCCGCCGCTCATTGGCGGCAATGCGCTGGATCTTTTGCCGCCCTTGCTGGCTGAACCGCAAGCTGAAGGCCGCACGCGTGTGATTTACCATTCCATCGCGCTTCAATATTTTTCACCCGAAGGGCGCGTGGCGGTGCGCGATATGATTGAAACGGCCGGCGCACGGGCCACGCCTGCTGCACCTTTGGCTTGGCTCAGCCTTGAATTTCAGGGGCCGGGGGCCGCGCAAGCGGAATTGCGCCTGCGCTGCTGGCCGGGCACGGGTGTCACCGAAACATTGGCGATGGTCCACCCCCATGGGGCACAGGTGACCTGGCTGGCGGTGCCTGTCTGAGCATTGCTCAGGCCAAAGACCTACCGAGCCAATCCCGCATTGCGTTGGTGACCGCCTCTGGCTTTTCCCAAGGGATGAAATGCCCTGCATCGGGCACCCGCACGATATCCAGCCGATCGATATGGCCCTCTAACCCGTCAAGCTGACAGGGGAGGAGTGCCTCATCGCGCAGGCCCCAAATGACGAGCACGGGCATGGTCAGCTTTGGGAAAGGCGCGTCCAGAAAGGGCGTCATTTCCGCCGGCGCGTCAGGTGCCGGCACCGCCATGGGGGAGGCGCGATACCAGTTGAGCATGCCTGTCAGCGCGCCGGGTTGCGACCATTCGTCGATATAGGCTGCGCGGTCTTTTGCGGTCATTTGTGTCGTGCTGATTTTGGCGAAATGGTCTTCAAAAAACCAGTCCATGCCCTTAGCCGCGACCTCGCCTTCAATGTCACGATCCCGAAATTCTGAGATATATTGTGAGGCCGCGCGCTGATCCGCATCGAAAATCAGCGTCTTTTGAAACACATAGGGGTGGGCCGCATTGCATTGGATCAGCCGGGTGACACGGTCTTGCGCCTTAAGCGCCGTCGCCCAAGCAACCGCCCCGCCCCAATCATGACCGACCAGAGTAAATTGCCGAGCGCCAAAGCCATCCGCCAGTGCCAGCACGTCGGCCACAAGAACGGGCACTTTATAGGCAGCGATCCCTTGCGGCTTGTCGGACCGGGCATAGCCCCTTTGGTCGGGCGCGATGCAGAAATAGCGGTCCGATAGCCCGGCCATTTGGTGCCGCCATGTCCGGTGCGAATCGGGAAATCCATGGAGAAAGATGATGGGCGGGTTGGCTCTGTCTCCCGCCGTCCAAACGTCCAGTTCCACCCCGGTGGATAGGCGTAGGCGCTGCGTCTGGCTCATCTTCAAATCGGGTCGCTGTTGGTCAGCGGCGTTTGCGGCAGGGGGATGAATTCCGGGTCATTCTCAACCATCGGGAAGCGGCCTTCTGTCCAGTCCATCACGGCCTGATCAATCCGGCTTTGGCGAGAGGAAACGAAGTTCCACCAGACGCGCCGTGCGGTGGGGAAATCCTGTCCGCCCATCAGCATCACCCGTCCCCCGCTTTTGGACAGCAATGTTGCCGCATGGCCGGGGCGCAGCACATAGAGCGCATATAGCTCCATCTCTTCGCCCGATATGTCGGCAGACCCACCCACCAGCATCACCGCGCGTTCATCGGCTTCGGCGTCAATGGGAATGCTGCCGCCAGCCTCCAGCACAATATCGGCATAAATGGTGGGCGCATGGCAGGTGGTGGCGGCCGTCTGCCCCCAGAGATTGCCCATGATCACGCGGGCGTGAACTCCTGTGTCAGACACAATGGGCAGGCGGTCCGGCAGGACTTGCTCAAAGGCTGGGTCAATCTCTTCCATCCCATCCGGCAAGGCGAGCCAAGTTTGCATGCCATAGATAGGCGCGCCTTTGTCGCGTTCTGATTGGGGGGATCGTTCTGAATGGACGATGCCTTTGCCCGCCGTCATCAGATTAACGGCACCGGGATGGATGGTCGCAAAGCTGCCCAGCGAATCGCGATGCTCAATCGCCCCTTCAAACAAATAGGTGACGGTCGATAGGCCAATATGCGGGTGCGGCCGCACATCCATGCCCAGCCCAATTTCCAAATGGCCCGGGCCAAATTGATCCACAAAGCAAAATGGCCCGACCATTGTTAGGCCACGCGCGGGCAGCACACGGCGCACCTGAAACGCCCCCAGATCATGGGTGACGGGAAGCAAAGTGCCTTCAACCGGATGCGTCATCTTTGGCTCTCCTTAATAGGCGGATGATCTATTCCCCCGGCGCAAGGGCGCGGATGGCAAGGGCGTGGATGCGTTGACCGGGCAGGTCGCCCAGCGCGCGGTTGACCATGCGTTGCCGCTCCAGCCTGCTCACACCGGCAAAGGCTTGGGCCTCAATCTCGACCGAAAAATGGCTTTCACCCGTGCCATCATCTCCCAAATGGCCATGATGTTTCGCGCTGTCGTTTGTCACGATCAGCTGGGTTGGGGCAAAGGTGGCGATCAGTCGATCGCGCAGTTCGGATTCGATAGAATTTTGGGTCATGACTTTTCTTCTAGCAAGACTATCGCCATGTGGAAGCCATGCTTGTGACGATCATGAAGGGGCAGTCGGACGACAAGATCACCATCTGCCGGGCAGATGGCACGACGGCGGCTGCCCAATTCCCCAAAAAAGGCCCTGTCCCACATGATGCGGTGCATCTGATTGTTGAGGAGGTGCTTGGCCTTGCCCATGGCTTTTGGGGCATGATTGCGGCCGGACATGATCCAGAAGAAATTCAAGACATCGCGAAAGCCGCAGGCCATGCCAGCGCCAAGCGCGCGACAGCGCCGGGGGCGGAGATATTGGAGCTTATTCAGGCAGAGCGCATCGTTGAAGCCGCAGAGGCCGCGCTCTGGTCTGGCGGGACGGATGTTGAGGGCATGCGCGATCTGGCAGAGGCGGGCTGCCGGGCATCTTATGTCCCTGTGCCGCCGCTCTCTTTAGCCGGTGCGCAAGAGATTATGGCCCGTGTCTGCGCCCTGCGTGATGATTGGGCCAGTGCCGGGATTGGCCATCAGCTTGAGCATCGCTGGGCGCTGACATGACGGATCACCAACGGCCTCTGCGCGATCGATTCCATGGGCGGATCGGGGATCATAACCAGTCATGCAATCGGCGCGGCTGTCCAGAGGCGGGAGAGTTTCGGGCGCCCGACCCTTCGGGCCGCAGCCCGGGCGGAGACGGGCCGGGCGATTGGCAATGGCTCTGCCTCGATCATGTGCGGGAATTTAATGCCGGCTATAATTATTTTGCCGGGATGAGCCGGGAAGAAATTGAAGAAGCGCAAATGCCGCTCGCTGGATGGGCTCAGGAAAGCCGGGCCTTTCGCGCAACAGCAGGTGTCGATACGCCCCCGCGCTGGGCCGATTTTCATGATCCGTTGGAGGCTATTTCCGGTCGTTTTCGCAAACGCGCCGAAGCCGCCATGCCCCGCGCCCGTGCCGATGGGCGGCCCCTCTCAGGGGAAGACCGTCAGGCGCTGGATGTGCTCGGCCTCGATATGGATGCAGATCGAAAGGCGCTGCGCGCCCGCTATTCAGAGCTTGTCCGCACCTATCACCCCGACCGCAATGGCGGGGATCGCCGCCATGAAAAGCGCCTGCAAAAAGTCGTCGAAGCCTATCAGCATCTGCGTCATGCGCCGGCCTTTCTTTAAGAGTATGTCTATGGGGAGACGTCGTCAATCTATTCCTGCACTCACAGCCTTTTTCATGGGCACACTGACCCCGGCCTATGGGCAGGATGCTATCATTGTGACCGCACCCGGCGGTTCGGCAGATATGGATGATGCCCGGCTGCTAACGGCACAGGATATTGCGGCTCTTTCCGGTCCAGATGTGTTGCGGGCCTTGTCCATGCAGGTGGCGGGGGTCTCTTTGTCTGAGGCGCAGGGAAACGCCTATCAGCCGAGCCTCGTCTATCGCGGCTTTTCCGCGTCCGCGCTTCAAGGCAGTGCTCAGGGGCTTGCCGTTTATCTTGATGGCGGGCGGTTCAATCTTCCCTTTGGCGATACGGTCAATTTTGACTTGTTGCCCGATAGCGCGATTGACAGCGTCTCCCTGCGGGACAGCAACCCCATTTATGGCCTCAATGCCTTGGGCGGGGCCGTGGTGGTCGCCACGCATAATGGCAAGAGCGCCCCCGGCCTGTCGGCAGGGCTTGGGCTGGGCGATCATCGCCGGACAAAGGCAGATGTCGCCTATGGCGCGGCCAAGGATGGGCGGAGCCTCTTTGTCGCCGGGCAGGTGCAGCGTGATGGGGGCTGGCGCGATTATTCGCCCTCGCGGCTCTATCATGGCTTTGCAGATATGGGTTGGGATGGGGCGCGGGCGGGCGTTCATATCAAGCTTCTGGCGGCCGATACCGATCTGACTGGCAATGGCGCTGCCCCCGTTGAGCTACTGGCCGCAGACCGGGCGGCGGTCTTCACCCATCCAGACAGAACGCAGAACCGGCTCTTGCGCGGGTCTTTTCACCCTTGGATTGCGGTGGGCGCGGCCAGCCGGATTGAGGCCAGCCTTTATGTCCAGACGCTGCGCCAGCGCACGGCCAATGGCGATCTGGCCGATATTGCGCCTTGCGCGACGGACAGCCGGCTCCTGTGCCTTCAGTCTTTGGATGACGAGACAGCCCCTTTGGTCGGGCTGACGGGAGACGTCCTTTCGGTGCAAGCCGGCGTGGAGGACTATGGCGTCTTCAACCGCAGCCGCACCACCAGCGATGGAGGTGGGCTGCTTCTGCAATTTGTGACGCAGGCAGAGCTTTTTCAAATCGGCCATGCGCTCACCTTGGGCTTGAGCCATGATCGCGCCAGCAGCCGCTTTTCGGCGGAGACAGAATTGGGTGCGCTGGAAGAGGACCGGGCTGTGACGGGCCTTGGCCCCATTTTGCGCCAGCCCGATGGAGCAATCGCTCCCGTCGGCGTGGATGTCCAAAGTCGCGCAACGGGACTTTTTCTATGGGATGAGGTGGCCCTCTCTTCGCGGCTGACGGCGGAAATTGGCCTGCGCTGGAACCAGGTCGCGATCGATATGGACGATCAGATCGGCACCTTGCTGGATGGCCAGCACCGCTTTCGGCGGCTCAACCCGGGTCTTGAATTTGACTATCGGTTGGCCAAGGGGGCGTCGCTGCGTGTTGGCTATGCCGAGACGAGCCGGGCGCCCA
>Ga0214921_10007232_pt1 | contig 14872 bp, 16 predicted proteins | sample LL1505_MetaG_FD_177992 | JGI IMG/M metagenome (GOLD analysis project Ga0214921, IMG submission 177992) | Freshwater microbial communities from Lake Lanier, Atlanta, Georgia, United States - LL-1505 | ecosystem: Environmental > Aquatic > Freshwater > Lake | place: USA: Georgia | collected... | reverse complement strand
CGCCAGCGAGTGGCTGCTGATCTCTCTCGCCTACAATTGCAGGCGGCTCCACCGCCTGCAGGCCGCGTGAACAACATCAGCGGCTACGCGACGCAGCGGCTGTGACCGGAATCCGACAGGCTGCTAGTCTTCTGTTTTTATAGCATCTTAATCCGCTCAAACGTTCCCGTTTGAACGAATGATGCTCTAGCCTCCCAGCCCGGCCTTCACCATTGGCCCGGCCTTACCCATGTCAAGTGCTGCGGCATGCTTCGCCTTCAGCGCCGCCATCACCCGGCCCATATCCTTGATGGAAGCGGCTCCGGTCTCGGCCACAGCCTCGGCCACGGCGGCCAGCATGGCGGCCTCATCCATTTGCTGCGGCAGGAAGGCCTCGATCACCGCGATCTCGGCCTCTTCTTTATCGGCCAGTTCGGGGCGGTTGCCCTGCCGATACATATCGACCGATTCGCGCCGGCTCTTCACCATGCCGCGCAGCAGGCCCACCAGGGCAGCGTCATCCAGCGGCGGGCCGGGGCGGGCGGCGATGTCGGCATCCTTCATCTTGGCGATGATCATGCGAATGGCCGAGGTGCGCGGCGCGTTGCCCGTTTTCATGCTGGTCTTCATCTCGTCCATGAAGCGGCTGCGCAAATCCATGATGTCGTTCCTGTCCATGTCTCCAGCGGGTCAACCCACGGGGCTGGGGGTGTAGCGCGCAACCTCGCGCGTTGCATCACCCATTGCGCATCACGTCACTCGCGGCGCAGAACGCCATCGGTCAGCAGGTTGGCCCAGCCTCGGCTGCGGAAATTTATCCGCAAACGCGCTTCATCATAATCCTCCCGCAGCCATGCCATGAAGGGCTTTGGCCAGGCCTTCGCATATTCGGCGATAAAGGCGTCCAGAATGCCGGTGCGAGCAGCAGAGACATGACCGTGCCGCCAGGTGAGCTGCGACGAGGCTTCCTCCGGTTCGCGGCCCTGCAGCAGCAGCCAGATGGCGGCAATGAGGCCCGTGCGGTCAGCGCCTGATTTGCAGTGGATCAGAATGGGCTCGGGCAGATCCGGCAGCATGGCCGCTAGGCGTTCGATCCGCTCCCGATGCGGCGCACCGCGGCTTTCGAACGGCGCATCGGCATGCACCAGGCCCAGCCGCGCGGCTTCCCGCCGGCTCAGCGCATCGGCGCCGCAACTCTGCCGATGGCCGCGCAGGTTCAGCAGGGTGCGAATGCCATGCCGGCGCACCGCGGCGCGGAGCTGGAAGGGCAGCGGATGGTTGGAACGGTAAAGCCGGCCTTCCTCCACCACGCCCCAATTGCGCCAGGTCAGCCGCAGCGCGGCGTGGTCGATGAAAAGTGCGTTGGTCCAGGGAGCCATGATGGCGCGTATGGCGCAAAGCCGCGCGCTATTCCATCCGCGCGCCGGAAAGGCGGACCATTTCCTGCCATTGTGGCCGTTCCCGCCGCACCCGGGCGTGAACCCCCTCAGGCGCGCTGCCCACGCAGCGCGCACCGGCGCGCATAAAACGCTCCTGCACCGCTGGGTCGGCGGCGATGGCCTGCATGGTGGCTGAGGCGCGTTCGATGATCGCGGCCGGCACGCCGGCAGGGAAGGCAAAGGCGCACCAGCTCTCCACCACGAAATCGGCAATGCCGGCCTCGGCCATGGTGGGCACATTGGGCAGGCCTGGCCAGCGCTCTGCCGAGGTGACCGCGAAGGCCCGCGCCCGGCCCTCCTGGATCAGCGGCACATAGCTCGCCAGATTGTCGATGGCGAAGGTGAGGTCACCCGAGAGCATCGCCGGAATGATCTGGGCGGCGCCGCGGAAGGGCACATGCTGCCCATCCAGCCCGGTCTTGCCGCAGAAGAAGCTGCCCGAGAGATGCGCTGTGGTGCCAACGCCGGGGCTGCCATAGCTCACGCCCTGGCGGCGCGCGCGGCCCCAGGTGATAAACTCCGCCGCCGTGGTGGCCGGGCAATGCGTGGTGGAGGCGATGAAGACGTTGGGCAGCGTCCAATGCATCGAGATCGGCTGCAAATCGCGGTCCGGGTCATAGGGCATGCGGGCGAAGAGGTATTGGTTGATGGTCCAGCCGCCCACGGTGACGGGGGCCATGGAATAGCCATCCGGTGTCGCCTTGGTCAGCGCATCGGTGCCGATATTGCCGCCGGCGCCGGGGCGATTCTCGATGAGGAAATTTTGGCCAAGCCGGGCCTGCATTTGCTCGGCCAGCAGCCGGGCGAGCACATCGGTCGAGCCACCGGGCGGCCAGGGCACGATGATGCGCACTGGGCGGTCGGGCCATTGGCCCTGGGCCGAGGCAATGGCCGGCAAAGCAAGGCCGGCGGTCAGCATATGGCGGCGGTGGATCATGGTGTGTCGTTCCCTGTTGCGGCGGATAGAGCCACGCGATGAGGGCAGCGGCAAGCGCCTCAACCTGGCCGGATATCGCCCGCATACCCCGCACAGGCCTTGGCGGGCGGGCGGGGGTATCAGCGGGCGGGCGCTGTCAGCATGGGCGGTGCCTCGGCCGGGGCTGCGGCCGCCGGGCTGGCAGTGGATGGGACGGCCATGGCCGGTATCCGGTCCGGCGCCGGATATTGCCGCGGAAAGGTGATTTGATCCAGCGGTCCCGGCGGCCGCGGCGGCCCCATTCGGCCGCATGCTGCCAGCAGTGCCAGTACCAGAATGGCGGTTACGCTCCTCATGCCAGCTTCTCCTGCCAATACTGCACCATCAGCGCCACATTGGCGGGTGCGGTGCCACCATAGCTGGTGCGGCTGGCGGCACTGGCGGCGGGGGTGAGCACGCCAAACACGCTTTGCGTCATGCGCGGCTCAACCGCCTGCATCTCTTGCAGTGTGAGTCCCGCAAGGTCAACGCCCATCGCCTCGGCCTGAGCGACCAGCCGCCCGGTGACGTGATGCGCATCACGAAACGGCATTTTCAGCTCGCGCACCAGCCAATCCGCCAAATCCGTGGCGGTGGAGAAGCCCGCACCCGCGGCCTCGGCCATGCGGTTGAGGTTGGGCTGCATGTCGCGCAGCATCGCTGCGGTGGCGGCCAGGCACAAAGCAAGGCTTTCGGCGGCGTCGAAGACGCCTTCCTTGTCTTCCTGCATGTCCTTGGCATAGGTCAGGGCGAGGCCCTTCATGACGGTGAGCAGGCCGACCAGCGCGCCATTGATCCGCCCGGTCTTGCCGCGCACCAATTCCGCGGCGTCCGGGTTACGTTTTTGCGGCATGATGGAACTGCCCGTGGTCATGCCATCGCCGAGCTTGACGAAGCCGAAGCTGGGGTTGGTCCATATCACCAGTTCCTCGGCGAAGCGGGAGAGGTGGGTGGCGCAGATCGCGCAGGTCGCCAGGAACTCCAGGGCGAAATCGCGGCTGGCCACGCTGTCCAGGCTGTTCCGGGTGGGGCCGGCGAAACCCAAGGCAGCGGCGGTGGCGTGGCGGTCGATGGGAAAACCTGTGCCGCAGAGTGCCGCAGCGCCGAGCGGGCATTCATTCAGCCGGCTGCGCGCATCCCGCATGCGCGAGAGATCACGGCTGAGCATTTCCACATAGGCCATCATGTGGTGGCCCAGCGTGGTGGGCTGGGCCGGCTGCAAATGGGTGAAGCCGGGCATCAGCGTGGCGGAATGCGCGGCGGCGACGCCCAGGAAGGCCCGCATGCAATCCTCGATCTGCCCCGCCAGCCCATCCATCGCGTCGCGCACCCATAGGCGCATATCGGTGGCCACCTGGTCATTGCGGCTGCGGCCGGTGTGCAGGCGCTTGCCGGCCTCGCCAATGCGCTCAGTCAGCCGGGCCTCGATATTGAGGTGGATGTCTTCCAGCGCGGCGTCGAAGGCGAAATTGCCGGCGGCGATATCCTGGCTGATCTGCTCCAGGCCTTGCTCGATGGCGGCCAGGTCCTCGGCGGTGATGATGCCCACCTGGGCCAGCATCCGAGCGTGGGCTAGGCTGCCGCGAATGTCCTGGCGCCACATTTTTCGGTCAAAACCGATCGAGGCATTGATCTCGGCCATGATGGCGGAGGGGCCAGCGGCATAGCGGCCGCCCCACATCTGGTTTCCGGCTTCGATGGTTTTGGGTATGGACACGGGAATGATGAACCTTCCGGGCAGACGCGTTGCATTGGTTTTAGGCGTGGCGGCGCTGGCCCGTCCAGCGCGCGCCGCTGGGGGGGACGGACTACACCGCCTGACCGAGGCCACCCGCCCCTTGCCCGAGATCAGCTTCAACACTGGCGAGGGGTTGAGCCAGGGCCCGTCGGCGTTTCGCGGCCGCGCCCTGCTGATCAATCTTTGGGCCACCTGGTGCCCGCCTTGCGTGGCGGAAATGCCGGCGCTGGACCGAACCGCGGCGGCGCTGGCGGGTGAGGGCTTTGTGGTTCTGCCGCTCTCCTCCGACAGGGGCGGTGCGGCGCAGGTGCAGGCTTTCTATACCCGCACCGGGGTGGCCCACCTGCCGGTGCTGCTGGACCCGCGCGGCGTGGCGGCCCGGGTGCTGGGCGCCCGCGGCCTGCCCACCACCATCATCGTCAACCGCGCAGGGGAGGAGGTGGCCCGGCTGGAGGGCGAGGCGGTGTGGGACAGCCCGGCCATGCTGGCCACGCTGCGCCGCCTGGCTGGCCCGCGCACCTGACAAGCCCGCCGCCACGGTGTAGCGCTGGGTAAATAGGGGAGCGGTTCATGCGGGTTCTAATTCTGGGCGCCGGCGCGCTGGGTGGATATTTCGGCGGCCGGCTGGCCCAGGCCGGTGGGGATGTGACCTTTCTGGTCCGCCCTGCGCGCGGCCAGACCCTGGCCGAGCATGGTTTGCGCATTGTCAGCCCCTTCGGCGATGCGACCCTCGCGGTGAAGACCATCACCGCCGAGGAACTGCGCCCGGGCTATGACATCGCGATCATGACCGCCAAGGCCTATGATCTGGCCGATGCCATCGCCACCCTGCGCCCGGCGATGGACGGGAATATGGCGGTGCTGCCGGTGCTCAATGGCCTGTCGCATATCGAGGCGCTGCAGGCTGCCTTCGGGCCTGGAAACGTGCTGGGGGGGCTGGCGAAAATCCAGGCCACGCTCAGGCCCGATGGCGTCGTGCAGCAGCTCAATGATTGGCGCTGGCTCACCTTTGGCGAATTGGCCGGTGGCGACTCGGCCCGCACGGCGGCACTGGCTGAGGCCTTTCGGCCCGCCATCGGCATGGTTGCCCAGGCGGTGCCGGATATCCGTCAGCAGATGTGGGAGAAAATGGTCCATCTGGGCACCTCCGCCATTTGTACGGTGCTGATGCGCGCCGCGGTGGGCGAGATTGCCCGCGCCGAGGGCGGCGTGGCCTTCATGGAGGGCGTGCTGGAGGCCAATGCCGCCATTGCCGCGGCCCATGGCCACCCCATGCCGGACAGCTTCATGGCCCAGTACCGCGCGATGTTCAGCGAGACGCAGAGCCTTTACGCCACCTCCATGCTGCGCGATCTGGAGGGGGCCAAACCCTCTGAGGGTGAGCATATTCTGGGCTACCTGGCTGCCGCCGCCGCGCGGCTGGGGGTGGCGAGCCCCGCGCATGGCCTCGCCCTGCTGCATGCCCGTGCCTATGAGAACCGCCGCGCCGCAAACCGCTTGCCCAGCGGCTGAGGCCGGTCCAGGCTTTCCCAAAACGGAGGAAGCCTGATGAAGACCACCCGCCGCGCGGCATTCGCGCTGCTCGCCACGCCCGCTTTGGCCCAGACGCGCTTCACGGCGCAGCGCCCTATTCGCATCATCGTGCCTTACACGCCCGGCGGTGTGTCCGATATCACCGCCCGGCTGATTGCTGACCCGCTGGCCGCCAGTTGGGGACAGCCGGTGGCGGTGGAAAACCGCGCCGGTGCCGATGGCGTGATCGGCACAGAAGCCCTGGCCCGCGCCGTGCCGGACGGCCATGCGCTGGCCCTGGTCTCGGTCGCGCATCCGGTCAATGCCGCTTTCTACCGCCTGCCTTTCGACACCATGGCCGATTTCACCTTCCTGACCATGGCCACGCGCACGCCGCTGGTGATCTGCGCCGGGCGGGGCTTTGGCGCCAGCACGCCGGCTGAACTGGTGGCCCTGGCCCGCGCGCGTGGGGCAGGTGCCATCAGCTTCGCCGGCTCGGGCGGGGTGGTGCGCCTCGCGCCCCTGATGTTTGCCAACCAGACCGGCATCGAGCTGAGCTACGTGCCCTATCGCGGCAGCACCCAGGCGCATCCGGACCTGATCTCGGGCCGGGTGGACATCATGTTCGACACGGTGCCCGCCGCCCTGCCGCATATCCAGGCCGGCACGCTGAAGGCGCTGGCCACCACCGGCGCCGCCCGCAGCCCGCAATTGCCCGATGTGCCGACCGTGGCCGAAGCCCTGCTGCCCGGCTTCGAGGCCAGCACCTGGGGCATGGTGATAGGCCCGGCCCATATGGCGGAGGAGTTGGCGGCGACCCAGTCGCGCGACATCGCCGCCGCACTGCGCAACCCCATTGTGCTGGACCGCCACCGGGTGCTAGGGGCTGAGGTGATCAGCACTTCGCCCGCTGAAACCCGTGCCTTCGTGCAAGCTGAACTGACGAAATGGGGGGCGGCGGCGCGGCTGGCGGGGATTGAGCCGCAGGCGGCGCGATAGGGCAACCTATCTTGATGATCGCATGCGTGCGGCGCTGGCGAGCTAGGCCGGCGCGGGCCATATGGGGCGGGTGATCGAACCTCTCGCCCTCTACATCCACTGGCCCTTCTGCGCCTCGAAATGCCCATATTGCGATTTCAACTCGCATGTGCGCGAGGCGGGCGTGGACCATGCCCGCTTCGCCGCGGCGTTGCGGGCGGAGCTGGCGCATGAGGCGGCACGGGTCCCGCGCGGCGATGGCGCGCGCCGGCCCCTGGCCTCGATCTTCTTCGGCGGCGGCACGCCCAGCCTGATGCTGCCCGAGACCGTGGCGGCGCTGATCGCCGACGCCACCGCATTATTCGAGCCCATGCCCGATATCGAGATCACGCTGGAAGCCAACCCGACCAGTGTGGAGCTCGGCAAGCTGCGCGCCTTTCGGGAGGCGGGGGTGAACCGCGTCTCGCTTGGCGTGCAGGCGCTCTCCGAGGATGCGCTGCGCTTCCTCGGCCGCCGCCATGACGCGACGGAGGCCATTGCCGCGCTCGAACTCGCCCGCAAAACCTTCCCGCGGGTGTCCTTCGACATGATCTATGCCCGCCCCGGCCAAAGCGAGGCGGCCTGGCGGGCCGAGCTGCGCCAGGCGCTGGCGCTGGCGGCCGACCACCTCTCGCTCTACCAACTCACCATCGAGCCCGGCACGCGCTTCGCCACCGAATATGCCCGCGGCGCTTTCGCGCTGCCCGAGGGGGACGAGGCCGCGCGGCTTTACTTCGCCACCGCCGAGGAGGCCGCGCGCTTCGGCCTCGAACCCTATGAGGTGTCGAACTACGCCCAGCCGGGGGCGGAGAGCCGGCACAACCTGGCCTATTGGCGCTATGGCGATTACCTCGGGATAGGTCCCGGCGCGCATCAGCGCCTGCTACTGGATGGCGAGATGTTCGCCACCCGCCGCCATCGCGGCCCCGAGGAATGGGCCGCCCGCGTCGAAGGCGCCGGCCATGGCGGCACCGAGGAACAGGCCCTGACCCCGCAGGATCGCGGCCGCGAGGCGCTGCTGATGGGCCTCAGGCTGGATGAGGGGGTGGACCCGGAGCGGATTGCCGCACGCTCATCCCTGCCATTCGCCGAGACGGTGGATGCGGCCATGCTCGCCGCCTGCCTTGATGAGGGCTATCTGGAGTGGTCCGGCCGCCGGCTGCGCACCACCATGGAGGGTCGGCTGCGGCTGGACGCTATGCTGCCGGTGCTGTTGCGCTGAAGCCAGTCAGCGGCTCAGGCTGGCTCGCTCACCCGCGCATCGAGCCGGTAGCCACCGCCCTCAGTCAGCAGCAGCCGGGTGTCATTGGGGTCAGGTTCGATCTTTTGCCGCAGGCGATAGATATGTGTTTCCAGGGTATGGGTGGTGACGGCGCTGTTGTAGCCCCAGACCTCGTTCAGCAAAGTCTGCCGCGGCACTGGCTTGCCGGCCGCCCGGTAGAGGTATTTCAGGATGGCCGCCTCTTTTTCGGTTAGGCGAATTTTCCTGTTTCGGCCAGTCTCCACCAGTTGCTTGGAGGCGGGGCGGAAAAGGTAAGGTCCCACGGTAAAAACGGCGTGTTCGGAGCTGTCAAACACCCGCAATTGCGCCCGGAGCCGTGCCAGCAATTCGTTCAACCGGAATGGCTTGGCGATATAATCATTCGCGCCACTGTCCAGACCGCGCACCACATCCTGCTCTGCCCCCGCGCCGGTGAGCATGATGATGGGCACTGAGACGCCAGCTTTGCGCAATTTGGCGCAATATTCCCGGCCGTCACAATCCGGCAGCCCGATATCGAGCAGTATGGCATCGAAACGCTGCTCCTCCAGCGCCAGCAACCTGTCAGCCGCGGCAGCGCTTTCTGCGGCCACCGGGGTGAATTCGCCATCAATCGCCAGTTGATCGAGCAGCGTGTCACGCACCGCCACATCATCATCAATAATCAGAACAGGCCGGGGAGTGGCCATGCGAGCACCTCTTTGCAGGTTCACGGTCACGGACGACCCCCCTGACATTGGACGGGGGCAAAAGCGCGACCTCACGGACTTAGCACCTAATCCCGCCGCAAGGTGAAGCGATTCGTGCATGCAATCACGCAAATGTGTCGTAGTGTGGGGCGGCCATGGACTGAAACGTGAAGCACCCCACATGTGTCGCAGCCCCGCCCGCGCCACATTTGAGGCGTTGAGTCCTACCATGATGGAAATTGCCAGAATGCCTCTCCCTTTTGTCAGCTCGGCCGAAGGCCATGCGACGGCCCCCGAAACAGGGGTGCTGGCCATGCGCGCGGTGCATCGGGCGATCGCGGATCTTCGGCGTGGCACCCCGGTGCTGGTGGGCGGGCCGGATGGCGCCCTGGTGATTGCCGCCGCGGAGACGGTGGGGGCCGAGGGTCTGCGGGAATTGATGGCTGTGGCGCTCGCCACGCCGATACTGTTGCTGGCGCCGGTGCGTGCCGCTGCGGTGCTGTCCCGTCCTGTCTCGCTCAGCGCGCCGGAGCAAGGTGCCGTCGCCCTCAGCCTGCCCGCGGCGCTGCTCACGCCCGAGCGGCTGCGGGGGCTGGCCGACCCGACGGCCGAATTGCTGCTGCCCGAACAGCCCGAACGCGTGGCGGCCCCCGCACTGGCCGCGCTGGCGTTGGCGCTGGCCAAGCTTGGCCGCCTGCTGCCCGCCCTGGTCGCGGCCCCGGCGCGTGAGGGTTTGGCGGCTGAGAGCCAGGGCTTGGCCCGGCTTGCCGCGGCCGATATCGCCGCCTATCCGCCCAGCGCCGCCACCACCCTGCGCCCTGTGGCCGAGGCCCGGGTGCCGCTGGAGCATGTGCCCGAGGCACGGATCATTGCCTTTCGCGCCGCCGATGGCGGGATAGAGCATCTGGCCATCCTGGTGGGCGACCCGGTGGGATTTGCCGCTGCCGGAGGCACGCCGCTCGCCCGCGCCCATAGCGAGTGCTTCACCGGCGACCTGCTGGGCTCACTGCGCTGCGATTGCGGGCCGCAGTTGCGCGGCGCGCTGCAGAAGATGGCCAGCCATGGCCATGGCGTGCTGCTTTATCTGGCGCAGGAGGGCCGCGGGATTGGCCTGGTGAACAAGCTTCGGGCCTATTCGCTGCAGGATCAGGGTCTCGACACGCTCGATGCCAACCGGGCGCTGGGCTATGGCGCGGATGAGCGCAATTTCCTGGTTGCGGCCGAGATGCTGCGGCAGCTGGGCATTGCACGGGTGCAATTGCTGACCAACAACCCGGACAAGCTGGCCTCCCTGGCCGCCTGCGGGATCGAGGTTGAAGGCCGGGTTTCGCATGAATTCGCCGGCAATGGCGTCAATGACGGCTACCTCGCCACCAAGGCCGAGCGGTTCGGCCATATGATCGGCGAGAAGGGCTGAACCCCATGGCGCCGGCCCTTCTGGTTGAGGGACGGCGCAAGCGGTACCGCGACGACGGTGCCTCTATGCCTGATGCCCTGTGGTACTTCATGCGGCAATTCCAGCCTGCCCGCGTGCGGGGGGGCCTTGCTCTATATTGACGGTTAGGCTGATAGGCCCCCATGCGCGTTATTTTCATGGGCAGTCCAGAATTCTCCGTCCCCGCCCTGCGGGCACTGCATGCTGCGCATGAGATCGTCTGCGTCTATGCCCAGCCGCCCAAGCCCGCCCATCGCGGCCAGCGGGAGACGCCATGCCCGGTGCATCTGGCCGCCCTGGAACTGGGCCTGCCGGTGCGCACCCCCGCTCGCGTGCGGCGCGATGCGGCCGAACACTCTGCCTTTGCCGCCCTGGCCGCCGATGTGGCGGTGGTGGCGGCCTATGGCCTGATTCTGCCGCCGGCCATGCTGGAGGCACCGCGCCTGGGCTGCATCAATATCCATGCCTCGCTGCTGCCGCGCTGGCGGGGCGCGGCCCCCATCCATGCCGCGGTGCTGGCCGGCGACGCCGAAAGCGGCATTACCATCATGCGCATGGAAGAAGGCCTGGACACCGGCCCCATGCTGCTGCGTGAGGCCATGCCGCTTCACCCGCGCATCACCACGCCGGAATTGCATGATGCGCTGAGCGCCATGGGGGCCGGCCTTATCCTGCGCGCGCTGGCGGAACAGCCCATCGCCACCCCGCAGCCTGAGGCGGGTGCCACCTATGCCGCCAAGCTCAGCAAGGCCGATGGGCTATTGGATTGGCGCGAGCCAGCGATGGCGCTGGAGCGTCGGGTGCGGGCGATGAACCCCTGGCCGGGCGCGTTTTTTCCGTTGGGGCCTGACAATATCCGCGTGCTGGATGCGATGGCCGAGCCCGGTACCGGCGCGCCTGGCCAGCAAATCTCCCCGGGCCTGATTGCCTGCGGCGAGGGCGCGCTGCGCCTGCTGCGCCTGCAACGCCCCGGCCGCGCCGCGATGGAGGCCGAGGCCTTCCTGCGCGGCACCGCTTTGCCCCCGCAGCTCTGATGCCGCGCTACGCCCTTGTTCTCGAATATGACGGTGCGGCCTTCCAGGGCTGGCAGCGCCAGTCCAATGGCCCTTCGGTGCAGCAGGTGCTTGAGGAGCATGCGGCGGCGCTCAATGGCGGCGAGAAGGCAGTGGCGGTGGCCGCTGGCCGTACCGATTCGGGCGTGCATGCGCTGGGCCAGGTGGCGGAGATCACCCTTTCAGCCGAACTCTCGCCGGATAAGCTGCGCATGGCGCTGAATTTCCATCTCCGGCCCTGGCCGGTGGTGGTGCGGGCGGCGGCCATGGCGCCCGAGGGCTGGTCGCCCAGGTTTTCCGCCACCCAGCGGGCCTATCGCTACCGCATCCTCAACCGCTCCAGCCGGCCGGCGCTGGATGCCGGCCGGGTCTGGCATATCCCGCATGCGATGGATGCCGAGGCGATGGACCGCGCGGCGGCAGGCCTGCTGGGGCAGCATGATTTCTCGGCCTATCGGGCGGCGAGCTGTCAGGCGGCCTCGCCGGTGCGCACGATGGAGCTTTTGCGCGTGCGGCGCGAGGGCGATGAGATCATCATCGAGGCCGAGGCCCGCAGCTTCCTGCACCACCAGATTCGCAACCTGGCCGGCACGCTGGCGGAGGTGGGCAAGGGCCGCCGCCCCGAGGCCTGGCCCCGCGAGGTATTGGAAAGCCGGGATCGCGCCCAGGCCGGCCAGACCGCGCCGCCCGACGGGCTGTGCTTCATGTGGGTGCGCTATGACGCGCCGCCTGATTGGGTCTAAATCTTGAGGCCAGGGATCGGGGCGCGTCGCCGGACGGGTGCGCCACCTCGGAGGGCGCCGCCTGGTGTGGTGCCAGACTGCCCAGCCCCTCCAGCTTAAGCCGCATGTCGGCGCCGCTCGGCCCGATCTCCACCCAGTCCACGATGAGATGCACGATGCGCGCTTGCTCCGCGGGAAACAGCCCCTCCCACATCTGGGGGTGCAGATACCGTTTTGCGGAGGTTCAAAACTCCAAGGTTAACTGCCGCTTCGCCGCCGCCGCCTTCTCCATCCTGATCGCCCGACCGCGCGCCGGGTGGTCATCATCCAGCCTGCGGCTGCGGCTGCCATGCTTTCGGAACACGATCTCCGAGGCAGCCCGATAGCCTGGTTCGGCACGCACCTGACCGAGCCGGGCACGGGCGTCGCGGATGGCATGGCTGGGGTCGATGATCGGGGCGGGATGCCCGGCCCCGGCCAGCCAGGGCGTTTGCAGCAGGGACAGCGGTACCTCCGCCAGCTCCGGCATCCAGCGCCGCGTGAAGGCCCCGGTGGGATCTTGATCCAGCCCCTGCTTGATCGGATTGTAGATGCGCGGCGTGTTGATACCAGTCTGTCCGCTTTGCATCTGCACCTGCGGCCAGTGAATGCCAGGCTCGTAATCGGTGAACATCCGGGCGAGGTGCAGGCCGCAGGCGCGCCAGTCCAAGCCGAGATGGTGGACCGCGAAGCTCGTCACCATCGCCCGCATTCGGAAATTCAGCCAGCCCGTGGCGATGAGCGAGCGCATGCAGGCATCGGCAAACGGATATCCGCTCCGCCCCGTGGCCCAGGCAGAGAGCATCGGGTCGTTGTCCACCCTGGCCATTCGCGCCCGCTCATGCGCCGGATGCACCGAACGATGCTCCATCTGCGGCTCGCTTTCCAGTTTCTGGATGAAGTGGCAATGCCAATGCAGCCGGGAGATCAGGCTATCGATGGCGGTGCGCGGAACTGCGGTTTGTCCGTCGCGCGCCTCATAGCAGATGGCCAAAGCTTCGCGGATGGAGATCGCACCGGTGGAAAGCGGCACCGACAAGCGTGAACACGCATCTGCCCCGGCCAGCGGGCTCGACATGGCTCGGCGGTAATGCGCCCCGCGCCCGGCGAAGAAGCTGTCGAGCAGTGCCAGCGCCGATTGCCGGGTGCCTGGCTGCGGCGCATGGCAGCGATCCTCGGCGAGGCCGAGTTGTTCCGGGGAGGGGATTTCGCCGGCTGGCGCACGCGTGGCGGCGATCAGACGGGCCGGCTCCGGCAGCGGCGGCGCGCGCAGAATGGCCTGTGAGAGCCTCCCCCATTCGTCGCGGTCGCGCAGCCCCCGCACCACGCCGAATTGCGGATACTCGACGAAGGCAATGCCCGCCTCCCGGCAAAAGCGGCGTACGGCACGGTCACGGGCGAAGGTCCATGCATTGCCGGTCTCCTCATGCGCCAGGATCCGGGTCAGGCCGATGGCGCGGTGGATGCGGCCCAGCCATTCTACCACTGCACCGGTGCGGATGATCAGCGGCGCGCCGAGCCACTCCAGCCGCAAGGACAATTCGGCCAATGCGCTGGCCACTGCCATGTACTGTCGGCGCGAGGCGTCTGGCTGTGCCCAGTATTCCGGCTCGGCCACATAGAGCGGAATAACCGGCCCGCTGGCCGCCGCCTCGGCCAGCGGGCGGTGATCGGCGCTGCGCAGGTCGCGTTTGAACCAGACGAGTTGTACCATGGCGCTATAGGCAAACTATCTGGCAGTGAGCACGAAGTGGGTGAGGGCCGTGCCTCCGCCATTCATACCGCAACCCGCGCGAGCACGACCCCCGTGATAATGATCTGTGCCACATTGAGGGCCACTGACATTCGGTGCGCCGTGTCAAAAAATCATTGGGCTGCGACGTCGCCAGAACCTGCGTCATCGGAACGCCCAACGAAGGGCCTGAGCCACCCCCAGCGTGCCAGCCCGCACCAGGGGACGCGCGGCAAGCGGATTTGGCAGCCCATGCATGCGCCGGGCCCATTCGGGCAGGAGGTCGATGGCCGCCTGATTTCCCAGCGCCCGCAAGCCCATGGCCAGGAGATCCGCCGTCGCTGCTTTCAGAACCAATTGGCGGACTTCGCGCGTGCGGGCGTCGGTGCGCAGTTGTGGCCGGTAAGCATCGAGCAATCGGCGCGCGCCTGCGCGATCCAACGGCACGGGTGCCGCGCCCAGCGCGCGCGCTACCCGTGCCATCTCCGCGAAGTAGCGGTCCTGATCAGCCAGGGACATGCCGGGTTCGACATAGCGGCGCCAGGCGTTCAGGAAGCTGGTGGCCTCCGTGACATGAACCCAGGCCAGCAGGGCCGGGCTATTCGCGGCGTAGGGCGTGCCGTCCGGCAGAATGCCAGCCACCCGCTCATGGATACTGCGGACCCGGGTGATCACCGCCTCGGCCTCCTCGCGCCCGCCATAGGTCGTCAGGGCAATGAAGCGCGCAGTGCGCCGCAGCCGGCCGTGCATGTCAGTCCGGAAATTGGAGTGGTCCCAGACACCGGCCAGCACTGCGGGGTGCAGCATTTGGAGCAACAGCGAAGAAATGCCGCCGACCAGCATCGCGGTGACGTCACCATGGACTCGCCATACCACGGCCTTGGGGCCGAACATACCGTCGAGCCGGCGCACAACAGGCGCTTCGCCCCGCGCACGATCGTTGAACAGCGCCACGACACGGTTGGTGATGGCATCCTTGACTGATCGTGCCGGGTCGGGCTGCTGCGCGCGGGGCGGTGTTCGTTCCATTCGGGCGATATAGAGAAGTGGCTCGGTTTCTCGCTACAGCGTTTCGGTTCCGATAATTGGATCCCCTGCCGGTTGATACGCACGTCGTGCCGGTGCCGTGGCCTCACGCAGGGAGGGCGTAGCCCGACCGGAGTGATGCCACGGCGCCGGCGGCTTCCTCATGCTGCCAGCACCTGCGGCAGATGGTCGAGATAGGCCTGCTCTGGCGTCCGCGCCCCCAGGCTCGAATGCGGCCTTTTGGAATTGTAGAAAACCAGATACCGGCCCAGCGAC
>Ga0214921_10007231_pt1 | contig 14876 bp, 17 predicted proteins | sample LL1505_MetaG_FD_177992 | JGI IMG/M metagenome (GOLD analysis project Ga0214921, IMG submission 177992) | Freshwater microbial communities from Lake Lanier, Atlanta, Georgia, United States - LL-1505 | ecosystem: Environmental > Aquatic > Freshwater > Lake | place: USA: Georgia | collected... | reverse complement strand
TAGACAGCTACAACTGGATGAAGACCGGCATATGCCATGCCTGCAGCAGCAGTTGTAGCATGTTGTTCAGCAATTCCAACATCAAAAGTTCTATCTGGATAGGCCTTCTCAAATTTATCTAAGCCAGTTGGTCCCATCATGGCTGCGGTAATAGCAACAACATCACTTCGTTTTGCGCCAATCTTAACTAATTCATCTGAAAATACACTTGTCCAACTTTGACCAGCTTTACTAAGTGGTTGCCCAGTCTCGGCATTAACTACACCAACTGCATGAAATTTTTCAGCTTCATCATTAATTGCTGGAGCATGACCTCTACCTTTTTCAGTAATTACATGAACTAGTACTGGTCCACCAAAATCTTTAGCTGATAACAAAGCTCGCTCAATCGCAGAAATATCATGGCCATCAACGGGGCCAAAGTATTTAATTCCTAAATCCTCAAACATTCCTTGTGGTGCAACAATATCTTTAATTCCTTTTTTCATCCCGTGCAGGGTTTCATAAATTGGCTGACCTACTACCGGTGTTTTTTCCAAAACACCTTTACCCCAATCTAAAAACTTCTCATAACCACGTGTTGTGCGAAGAGTTGATAAATATGTAGCAAGGCCACCAATTGTTGGCGAATAAGATCTTTCATTATCATTTACAACAATCACCAATTTTTCATCTTTATTTGCAGCAATATTATTAAGTGCTTCCCAACTCATACCGCCTGTTAAAGCACCATCTCCAACTACACAAATTACAGTTCTATCCTTCTGATTTGTTAACCCAAATCCTTTAGCAATTCCATCACTCCAAGAAAGTGCGGTTGAAGCATGGGAATTCTCAACAACATCATGTTCGCTCTCACTTCGATTTGGGTATCCGGCTACTCCACCTCGCTGGCGTAACTTTTCAAATCCGGCTATTCGACCAGTTAGTAACTTATGAACATAACTTTGATGTCCGGTATCAAAGACAATAACATCTTTTGGAGATTGAAAAATTCTATGAATGGCAATGGTTAACTCCACAACACCAAGGTTTGGTCCTAAGTGTCCACCTGATTTTGAAACCTGTTCAATTAGAAAAGATCTAATCTCACTAGATAACTGATCTAATTGCGTTTCTGAAAGTCCTTTTAGATCAGCAGGTGATTTGATGTCTGAAAGCATGGTGTTAGTTTAAAGCCTGCTACTTATTTAAGCGATTTATTTGCTCAAAAGTGAGCGTAATACGTACTGCATGATTCCACCGTGTCGATAGTAATCAGCCTCACCTGGGGTATCGATACGAAGGTTAACTTTAAAGCTCTTATCCCCTGCCGTTACCGTTACCGTTTTTGGCGTTTGCCCATTATTTAACACTTCTACACCAGTAATTGAAAAAATCTCGCTGCCATCTAATCCAAGTGAAGAAGCATTTTCACCAGCTAAATACTGTAATGGTAATACTCCCATTCCAATTAAATTAGAGCGGTGAATTCTTTCAAAGGATTCTGCGATTACTGCTCTAACGCCCAACAATGCTGTGCCCTTTGCAGCCCAATCTCGGGATGAACCTGAGCCATATTCTTTACCTGCCAAAATTACTAACGGAATATTTGCTGCAATGTAAGCACGAGATGCATCATAAATTGTTGCTTGCTCTCCATTTGCTAAGAAGTTTTTAGTAAATCCACCTTCAACTCCGTTAAGTAAAAGATTTTTTAGACGAATATTGGCAAAAGTTCCTCTAATCATTACCTCATGATTTCCACGCCTTGAACCGTAAGAGTTAAAGTCTGCTCTATCAATGTTATGTTCGGCTAAATACTTTCCGGCTGGTGAATCAACTTTAATGTTTCCGGCTGGTGAGATGTGATCTGTTGTTACTGAATCACCTAGTACGGCTAGCACGCGAGCTCCTGAAATATTTGTGACCGGTTTCGGCTCCCGCGGCATTGAATCAAAGTAAGGCGGCTTTCTAACATATGTTGAAGCGCTATCCCATTCAAAGGTGCTACCTGTTGGTGTATCTAGTGATTTCCATCTTTTATCACCATCAAAGACTGAGGCATAATCTTTTGTAAACATATCTGAGGAAATTGAAGATGTGATTACAGAATCAATCTCAGCTGTTGTTGGCCAAATGTCCTTTAAAAATACATCTCTGCCATCACTACCAACACCAATTGGGTCATTTTCAAAATCATGATCCATCGTTCCAGTTAAGGCATAAGCGACAACAAGCGGTGGTGATGCCAAGTAATTCATCTTCACATCAGGTGAAATTCTTCCTTCAAAGTTACGGTTACCTGATAAAACTGCAGAAACAGCTAGATCATTCTCGTTAATAGCTTTGCTAATCTCAACCGGTAATGGGCCTGAGTTACCAATACAGGTAACGCAGCCATAGCCGACGAGGTTAAATCCAAGTTTTTCCATATATGGAGTAAGTCCAGATCGGTCGTAATAATCGGTAACAACTTTTGAGCCTGGTGCTAACGTAGTTTTTACCCAAGGCTTGCTAGTTAATCCTTTTTCAACCGCTTTTTTCGCAAGTAATGCAGCGCCAATCATCACCGAAGGATTAGAGGTGTTTGTACAAGAGGTAATTGAAGCAATTACAACATCACCATTTGTAACAGTCGTTGGCTTGCCATTAACTTTTACATCAATTTTATTCGCAGTAGTTTTATCACTAAAATAGCTAGGTGCTATTTTTTTATATGAGCTCTTAGCATCACTTAATGAAATTCGATCTTGTGGTCGTTTAGGACCTGCAATTGATGGGACAACTTTTGAAAGATCTAATTCAAGTTTTTCAGAAAATCTTGGCTCAGCTTTTGGATCATGCCAGAGGTTATTAAACTTTGCATACTTTTCTACAAGTTCTAACTGTTGATCAGTGCGACCAGTAAATTTAAGATAACGAATAGTTTCTTCATCTATTGGGAAAATAGCGCAAGTAGATCCATACTCTGGAGACATATTTCCAATAGTTGCTCGATTAGCCATCGGTAGTGCGCTAACACCAGGACCATAAAATTCTACAAACTTTCCAACTACGCCATGTGCTCTAAGCATTTGAGTAATTGTTAAAACTAAATCAGTTGCTGTTGTTCCCACCGGCAGCTGGCCATTTAATTTAAATCCGACAACTTTTGGTATTAACATCGATACAGGTTGGCCAAGAAGTGCGGCCTCAGCTTCAATGCCGCCAACGCCCCAACCAAGTACTCCTAAACCATTAACCATTGTGGTGTGAGAATCTGTACCTACTACTGTGTCAGGGTAAGCACGAAGTTTTCCATCAACTTCCCTACTCATTACTACTCTTGCTAAGTACTCAATGTTTACTTGATGAACAATGCCCGTACCAGGTGGAACAACTTTAAATTCATCAAAAGCAGTTTGTCCCCAACGCAGAAAGCGATAACGCTCTTTATTTCGTTGGTACTCAATATCTACGTTTTTTTCAAAAGAATCTTTAGTTCCAAATAAATCTGCAATAACTGAGTGATCAATTACCAATTCAGCCGGTGATAATGGATTAACTTTGGCAGGATCTCCACCTAGATCAGCGATTGCTTCTCGCATTGTGGCGAGATCAACAATGCAAGGCACACCAGTAAAGTCCTGCATAATTACTCTAGCTGGTGTGAATTGAATTTCAGTATCTGGTTCAGATTTTGGATCCCAGGCTGCTAATTTCTTTATCTGTTCTGCAGTTATATTCGCACCATCCTCGGTGCGCAGTAAGTTTTCCAATAAAACCTTTAAGCTAAATGGAAGATCTTTGGCTTCTTGAAACCCTGAAATATCAAATACTTCATAACTTTTACCTGCGACTTCAAGTGTGGTTTTGGCCTTAAATGAGTTCTTACTCAACGCCCCACACCTCTTTCCACCTGCTAATAAGCCAATCCTATCTCTTTGCTGGTGAAAATCCAGCCACGCACTCGATGTGCTGAGTCATTGGAAATAGATCATAGGCAGATATGTGATCCAACTTATAGCCGGCATCGATTAAAGTTTTTGAATCTCTTGCAAGAGCAGCTGGATCGCAAGCAACATAAACAATTTTCCTTGGCTTTAACTTAATCATTTGTTTGATTACTACCTCACCAGCACCGGTCCTAGGTGGATCAAGCAGAATTAAGTCTGCTCTCTTAACAATTGGTAACTGCTGTGCAACTAACCCTTGAAGAATTTTCACATTATTTTTATTTAAAAATACTTTACGAGCATCTACTACTGCATTCTTATCACTTTCAATTAGGGTAATGAAACCTTGATCACCAAGCTCTTTTAATATTGCCGCCGCAAATAAACCTACTCCTGAATATAAATCACAAACATGATCATTACTTTTAACTCCAAGTTGGGCAAGGGCAGCTTTAACTAATGTTACTGGCGCTGATTTATGACTTTGCCAGAATACTTCAGGAGAGATTTTAAATGAGTTACCCCCGACTTGCTCAACAATTTGAGTCGGACCACTAATGCTTCGACCAGATCTCATCACTGAAACTTCACTTGTACTTGAAACTGCTACCTCAACTCTGGCATCAGATTTCCAACTTCGAGCTGCTAAGTCACCAACATTCATTCGTTCATCTGCGATTACACATTGTGAGATTTCAACTACCTCATTGCTTCGAGCTCCAAAAAATCCAATTTTCCCATTTGGTGAAACTGCAAAATCCATTCGAGTTCGCCAGTGCAATCCATCAGTAGGTTCAACCTCATTGACCTCTAAATCAAATCCAAGTAAAGGTAAATCAATTTTTCCAATACGCATAAATTGCTCTTTTATGATCTCAGCCTTTAATTTACGCTGAGTAAGAAGATCTATATGTTGAAAGTCGCAACCGCCACATTTACCGGCGTACTGACAAGGAGGACTTACTCGTGATGGCGCAGCAGTTAGCACTTCAATTACATCTGCGTGCGCTATCTTTGAACTAACTGCTGTTATTCTAATTTTTACTAATTCGTTAGTTATTCCGTGTCGAACAAAAATAACTTGTCCGTTATGGCGCGCAACAAAGTGTCCACCATGTGCCACTGGGCCAATGACCAGCTCGATAACCTGGCCAACTTCTAACCGCTCTTGAGCGTTCAATTCCATAGGAGTGAGCCTATGGGTGTAAGTTGTGCTTTGTGCATGTTGTAATTATGGGTTGCGGGCGCGTTGGATCCACCCTAGCCGTAGATCTTGAAAAAGCTGGTCATACCGTTGCCGTAATTGATCAAAACCGAGAAGCATTTCGCCGATTAGGCGCTGACTTTAATGGTCGCACCATCGCCGGTGTTGGCTTTGATCGGGACACTTTACTGGAAGCTGGAATTGAGAAAGCAGATGCATTTGCCGCTGTTTCAAATGGTGATAACTCAAATATATTAGCTGCCAGAGTTGCTAGAGAAAACTTTGGGGTTAAAAATGTAGTTGCTCGTATTTACGATCCTGGCAGAGCAGAAATTTATCAAAGACTTGGTATTCCAACTGTTGCAACAGTGCTTTGGACAACTGATCAAATTATGCGCCGACTAACTCCAGATGGAACTAAATCTGAGTGGCGCGATGCAACTGGAACTGTTGTATTAGTTGAAGTAAGTCTTCATAAGAGTTGGTATGGCGAAGCATTTTCATTAATTGAGAAAAATACCTCAGCAAGAGTCGCATTCATAACAAGACTAGGTGAGGCACTTTTGCCAGATGAACACACAGTTTTGCAAGAAGGAGATCTAGTTCATTTATTAATTGAAGAGAAAAAAGTCTTAGCGGTAGAAAAAACTTTAGCAGCAGCAATTGAGGTGAATTAATGAGAGTTGCAATTGCTGGAGCTGGAAATGTTGGTAGAGCGATTGCGCGCGAATTGCTGGGTAATGGTCATCAAGTTTTGCTAATTGATAAGGATCCTAAAGCTTTAAAACTTGATTCAGTTCCAAATGCTGAATGGCTACTAGCTGATGCCTGTGAAATTGCCTCTCTTGATCAAGCTAAATTAGATGGTTGTCAGGTATTAGTAGCAGCAACTGGTGATGATAAAGTTAATTTAGTCGCCTCACTTCTAGGTAAAACAGAGTATGGAGTTCCTAGAGTTGTTGCTCGAGTAAATCACCCAAAAAATGAGTGGATGTTTGATTCTTCTTGGGGCGTGGATGTTTCTGTATCAACACCTCAAATCATCTCTGCGTTAGTTGAAGAGGCTGTGAGTATTGGTGATGTCGTAAGGTTGTTTTCATTCCGAAAGGGTGAAGCGAACTTAGTTGAAATAACTTTGCCAGATAACGCATCTTGTTGCGGTAAAACTGTAGGTGAGGTTGAATTACCTGAAAATGCTGCACTTGCCGCAATTGTTCGAGATACACATGTAATCACACCAAAAGATCATGATGTTTTCACAGCTGGTGATGAACTTCTGTTTGTAGCCTCTGCAGCAGCTGAAGAAAAATTAAAGTCCTGCTTTATTTAAGCTATTTTAGTAGTAGGCGTCTTTCTTAATATCTGCCATGTGCCCCAAGCGGTGGCAAGAAATAATGGGTAGCCCATAAAGATTCGGGCGGTACCAAGAGCATTAATATTTCCACTCTTATAAAGTGGGTATTGAATAATTAATCTGGCAGCAAACATTGCAACCCAAAGCCAACCAGCAGTTATGTATGCTTTTAATCGAGCTGGATCTTTTCGCCACATTAAGTTCTCACCCAAGATTGGCCCGAGCATTAACCCTAGGATTGGCCACCTTGCTAAATTAGTTAGCGCATATAACAAGCCGTAGCCGGCATTTATATATAGACCAGGTAGATAAAAATCTGCAGCATTGCCGCTTCGCTTAGAAAATAGAGCACAGATCGCTACTCCAACTAAACCTGAGAAGGCATGTTGAATTGTCTCCCGCTTTACCAATCTAAGTATTGTTAAAATTATCGAAAGCGTGAGAGCTGAATAAATCGCAGCATTTATATTTCTACCTGATACGTTAAAAACCGTTAAAAAAAGTATTGCCGGTAATCCTGAGTCAATTAACCCGCGCTTACCTCCGAGTGCTGAAATAACCTTTTCTTTATCCTCGTTATTTCCCTGATAACTCATGAACCAGTTGACCCAAACCCACCGGCTGCTCTATCAGAACCAGGTAAATCACTGACTTCAACAAAATCAGCACGCTCAACTTTTTGAATAACTAATTGCGCAATTCGATCACCTTTTTTAAATGAGACAGGTTGTGTTAAATCATGATTAATTAAAATAACCTGTAATTCACCTCGATACCCTGCATCAACTGTTCCTGGTGTATTGACCATGGAGATGCCGTGCTTAATTGCAAGACCAGATCTTGGGTGTACTAATGCCACATATCCATTTGGTAGAGCGATGCTTATTCCAGTTGGAACCAACATTCTCTCCCCTGGATTAATTGTGAAATCAATTCGAGTAGCCAAATCAGCCCCAGCATCACCGGCTTTTGCATATGAAGGTAGTGGCACAGTTGGATCTAGCCGCTTAATTAAGATTTTAGTCATGGGTTGATATCAAAATCTGGGTCAACAAACGCCATTAGCTCTGGGTGCTGAGTTAAATGATCTTTATATTGCTCAGTAAGATTTTTAATAAAGTGCTCCATAGGTACTGAAATAAATAATGCGGCTGCTTTTACGGCTATTTCACCCGTAGGTGAATCTAACCTTCCTTCAGCTTGAGTATAGATCTTTCGTCCTGCTTGTCCGGTAATTCTGGCATCAATATAAAGTGTTCGACCCATAGGAACAGGTAATAAGAAATCAGTTTCTAATCTGCCAGTAACCGCTGGAGTTCTTATCAGCCACATCAATTTTCCTAAAGCTTCATCAAAAGCTAGTGATAACAATCCACCATGAGCAAGACCAGGAGCACCTTGATGATTTTCAGTTACCGTAAAATTCCCAGTTAAATCTAAATTTTCACCAGCGATAGCTTTAAAGTGAAGACCTGTTATATGTAACTCACCACAACCAAAGCAGTGCCCGAAGTGAGATGGAATTTGTGATTTAGCAGTCGGTGCCTTTGGATGTCGCTTTGGCATCACCGCATCGGGTGGGGCTACTGTGCTGGCAACTCTACTCATTGGCAGAGCGTATCCTTTATCTCATGGCAAGATCTAATTCTAAATCTGAGTTCGCTGAGCGAATTAATTGGCCGATCTGGCTTTGGTTACTTGTGGCCATGATGCTTGCCTCACTTTACCTGACTATCTGGGCGCCATTTAATACTATGACTGCGGTAATTATTTGCCTGCTCACAGCCTTGGCCATTTTCTATAGCAGCCAAAAAACGCGACTAGAAATAGTGGTAATTAATAATTGGCTTTATGTTGGAAACGCAAAAATTGAAACTAAATATATTAAAAAGGTGACTGCACTAAATAAAAATGCTTATCTAAAGTTACGTGGTGTGCAGGCCGATCCAGCTTGCTTTAATGCAACTAGATTTTGGGTATCTACCGGCGTTAAGGTAGAAATAAAAGATAAATCAGATCCGACTCCGTATTGGTTAATCTCTAGCCGAAAAGGGAAAGCGTTAGCAGCCTGCCTTAATTAATCACAATCTCTACACACTGCTTTAGGACCTTCACCGCGTACTCGTTGATTAATATGTTTTACTAAAAAGCAACGGCTACAAGTAAATTCATCTTCTTGCTTCGGTACAACCTTTACCGATAACTCTTCACCAGATAAATCAGCGCCAGGAAGTTCTAGGCTTTCAGCAGCCTCTGCTTCATCAATATCAACTTGACCAGATTGAGCATCAGCTCGTTGCGCCTTTAACTCTTCTAGTGATTCTTCATGTAACTCTTCATCGGTTTTTCTGGGGGTGTCGTAATCAGTTGCCATCATCCACCTCCTTCTAAATTAGTAAATCTTTTTTCTTCAATACCTAGAGTATTTATTACTCTAACTGGGCGGATAATCCCCTAAAAGCGATGGTTGTACCTAATTAACACTAGGCGTGTCGGAATTATTCCTGATTTAAATGACGAGTACGACGCTCAGCCTCAGCTTTTCGCCACTTTGCGATCTCACCATGGTTTCCAGATAACAAAACTGGTGGAACTTCTAATCCACGCCAAATAGCAGGCTTTGTATAGTTTGGATATTCAACTAATTGCTCATCATTATTACCAGAGATTGAATGTGATTCCTCTTTTAATGAGTCAGGATTTCCTAACACACCAGGTAGTAATCGAGCCGTTGCTTCAATAATTACCATTGCTGCAACCTCACCACCACCTAAAACATAATCTCCAATAGAAACCTCATGCACCTTAAAATTTGATTTAGCACGATAGTAATCACTAACTCTTGCATCAATTCCTTCATATCGCCCGCAAGCAAAGATTAATTGTTTTTTCGATGAAAAAAGGGCTGCCATCTTTTGATCAAATTTCTTTCCAGCTGGTGTGAGGATAATTAAATCAACCTCAGATTTATCATCAGTAATAGCATCAATAGCATCGGCCCATGGATCAGCAAGCATCACCATGCCAGCTCCGCCACCATATGGAGTGTCATCTACGCTGTGGTGAACATCAGTTGTCTGATCCCTAAGATCATGAATATTAATTGACAGCAATCCTTTATCTGCTGCCTTACCCAACAGGGATAACTTAAGCGGTTGCAAATACTCCGGAAAGATTGAAATCAGATCAAAGCGCAACATCTAATAGCCCCTCCGGTGGATTGATCACAATCTTCTTCTTTTCTACATCTATTGAAATTATTATCGTAGCGACCATGGGAACTAATACCTCTTTCCCGTTACGCTCAATTGATAAAAGGTCTTGCCCCGGCAGTTTTATGATCTCAATGACTTTTCCAACTAAATCAGAATTTTCTAGAAATACTTCACACCCAATTAGTTGTTGGTAGTGATACTCCCCTGGCGCTAGCTGATTAATATCAACATCAGCTGATACCAATTGATCACGTAATTCTTCTACTTGATTTCGATCATTTATTCCTATGAATGAAAGAAGTAAAACTTGATTATGCCAGCGAGATGATTTGATCTCTAATTGTTTGCCATTATCGAGTGTTAATTTGTTTCCGATTGAGAATCTTTGATCAGCATCATCGGTTCTAACCTCGATTGTGGCTTCACCTAAAACTCCATGTGCGCGGCCAATTCGACCTACGACAAGTTGCAAATTAACGAACCTCGTCTGCCTCAATTAGATCAACTCGAACTGAGCGACCAGCGATTGCGCTGACTACAGTGCGAAGTGCTTTTGCAGTGCGACCATTGCGGCCAATTACCTTGCCAATATCTTCTGGATGAACACGAACTTCAAGAGTTGTTCCACCGCGTGAACTTTTCTCAGTAATTACAACCTCAGCAGGATTATCAACAATTCCTTTTACTAAATGCTCTAATGCTTCATCAATCATTATTACTCTTTTTCAGGTGCATCAGTTGGCACCTCATCAGCCTTTACTTCAGGTGCTTGTGCTACAACCTCAGGAGCTGCCTCTACTACTGCGGCTACAACTTCAGTAGCGGCAACAGCTTCGCCAACCTCAGGTACTGCAACTTTTTTAGAAACTACTGGTGGTACATAAGCTGGCTCAACAATAATTTCACCGTCAGCGCCACGACGCTCTTTAATCTTTGTTGCTTTACCAGTTAACTTACGTAGGTAGTAAAGCTTTGCTCTACGTGCAGATCCATGTCGAACAATTTCAATTCTTTCAATCACTGGTGTGTGAACTGGGAATGTTCGCTCAACACCAACACCGTATGAAATTTTACGGATAGTAAATGACTCACGGATTCCAGCACCAGAACGTGCAATAACTACACCTTGGAAAATCTGAATACGACTCTTGCTTCCTTCAATAACTCGAACGTGAACCTTTAGCTCATCGCCGGAACGAAAAGATGGGATGTCTGAGCGAAGTGAGGCGGCATCAACGGCATCTAACACGTTCATTATTTGTCCTAATCGTTAATTTTATGGTCAATCAAATATTTTGAATGAGCCCGTATCTTGCCACGCTGGGGGTGATTAGATCAAATTAGAGGTAAAAGTTGTGCGTGAAGGGCTGGACCTGCGCACACAACCAGTTCCTTATTTGCTGGCCCACCTGCCCGGCCTGAGATTACGGCGCCAGCCTGTGTTGCAATCAAACCACCAGCGGCATGATCCCATTCACTAAGTGATGCTTCAAAATATCCATCAAGTGAACCCATTGCAACATAACAAAGATCAACCGCTGCTGCGCCATTTCTTCGCAAATCACGAATTCGTGGCAATAGATTAGATATCACCTTTCCTTGCGTACTTCTTAAATCTAAATCATATGCAAATCCAGTTGAAAGTAATGCTTTATCTAATGTAACTGGATCATTGCACTTAATTTTCTCTCCGTTATAAGTTGCATCCCCACCTCTTACCGCACTCCAAAATCCATTAATGCTAGGTGCGTAAACCACACCAACTAATACGCCTTCACTATCTTTTGCTGCAATTGAAACATTCCAACCTGGTAGGCCATATAAATAATTTACTGTGCCATCTAGTGGATCAATTACCCAAGTAATTCCAGATTTACTTATCTTTGCTGCACCCTCTTCGCCAATAATCCCATCATCTGGGCGAGCGGTGAGAATTTGTTTAACAATTAATTCTTCAGCCTGTTGATCCATTTGAGTAGCAAAATCAACTGCCGAGCTTTTCTCAGTAAAGGTGAAGCTACTAGGTCGGTTCATTAAATGTGAACCAGCCATCTTTGCCACCGTTTGTGCTAACTTCAACAATTCTGTGCTCACCGGGTTATCTAAGCATGAAAAGTGAAGCCAGTTTCGTGTGTGGCAGATTTAACCCACCGAATACTTGTGGCAATCTACTCTCATGAGTGAACCAACTGATCTGCGCTTAGTCGGGCGTTCTGCCGATGGCAGTGAATTGGAGTTAGTGGATTTAGATGGAAATCAATTTAATTTAAGAATTAGCGATACTTTGCGAGCAATTATAAATCAGCCAAGGCTTTCTTCAGTTTCAAATATCGAAGAGGTCATCACCACATCAGTTAAAGAGGTGCAGGCAAGATTAAGAGCGGGTGAGAGTATTGATGCAATCTCTCGTACCACTGATTGGTCGATAGAGAAGATTGAAAATTATGCAGGGCCAATCTTGCAGGAGCGAGCATTTATTATTTCCCAAGCACTTGCAACGCAAATACGCCGTGAACCACATGCCCCATACCTTGAAACAGCTGTTGCTAATCAACTAGCGCCTAGAGGTGTTGATATGAATACAGTTGAGTGGAACACATTTCGCCAACCAGATGGAAATTGGAACTTAACTCTTTACTATCCACTTCGCGATGAATCAATTAGTGATATCAAAGGTGAAGCGGTCTGGTTATTTAATTTAGGTCGACGAGCCCTATCAGCACATGATGATGGCGCTAGATGGATTGGCGGTGAGGCAAAGGTTAAGCAAGCTGTTCAAACATATGGAAACATTCCTCAAACTGATGCGCCAAGATTAGTTTCAATTAAAGAGGATGTAACACCTTACGCACCAACTAAGTTAGCTTCAGTTGATGAAGTTAATGAGGATGATGATGAAGCAAAGCGTGATGGTGTTACTAGAAGAATTAAAATTCCATCATGGGATGACATTATGTTTGGTAAAAAGGATGAAGACTAAGCAAGTAAGAGCGGGATTTCAACTTCAATATCTGTAACACCGCCATGATGGCCAACCATTGATGTTTCTTCTCTAACTCTGGCTGGATCAACCAGAATCAAATCATCATTTGCAATGGCGATTAAATCTCCCATTCGCTCGGTTGCATCTTCACTAACAACAGGTCCGAATAATCCATCTTTAATCGCTGCATCTTTACTCAAAACTCTTGCCTTACTACCAAAAAACTCTTGCCATTGAATAATTGTCTCTTGTATTGCATCCTCTTTAATATAAATATGTCGCGCCCTAGGCTCGCCACCAATTAACGTTACATTCTCTAATAACTTATTATCTTGTCCCAAAATTACTTGTTCGGTGCTATTTACCATTCCGTGATCTGATGTAATCCAAACCCTAGTTCCAACAGGTACAGATTCCTTAACCTTTGTAATAAATTCACTTACTTGAGCAAGTGCGGTTAACCACTTATCTGAGCCAACCCCATCACTGTGTCCGGCTGAATCTAAGGTATTTAAATATGTATAAACAAAAGCTGGTTGCGCAACTAAAGCGGTGCTAACTGCGGTAACCATTTCATCAATACCATTTGCTCCAAAATATTTAGCCCCACGCAGTGCTGCTTGAGTAAAACCACTTCCTTCATATCTTTTAGCCGCCACATGTGTAACAGATACACCTGCTAAAACAGCGCGTTCAAATAAAGTTGGAACTTTTTGCCACATTACTGGATCTACCCGCTCATCCCATTTAAGGGCGTTTAATAATCGGTTATCACTTCTAGGAACCCTGACTGTGTAACCAAGCATGCCGTGAACACCAGGAAGCACCCCAGTTCCTAAGGTTGAAAGACTGGTTGCAGTCGTTGATGGAAAATTTGTATATAGCTTCTTAACTTGCTTTAACTCATCAAAGATTGGGAATTGATCTGAATACTTATCAACTGCATCCTGACCCATGCCATCAATTAATATTAAAACTTCACGATTTTCAGCACTACCCAACGAGAGTGAATCTATAGTTTCTGGGACTGATAATGAATTAAAAATTGAATTAGTTATATCGGCCAAGCCTAATCTTTGATTACTCAATTAGAAAGATTCTCCTGAGCATATATATCCATTGCTTGAGCCATAAATGTTGCACACCCTGGTGCATACTTGTCGTAGTTTTGAGTGAATCTCTCATCCGATACATACATCTGACCTAAGCCAATATAGGCATCCTTCGTTGGTGTCCAGAAAACACTGACCCAGTTGTAATGAATCTTCACCAACTTTTGTACCTCGACAGAATCAGCAGCTTTTTGTAAGACAAATGCATCTGCAATATCTTTAATGTTATCGCTACCTAATTTAAATAGTTTTTGCTGATCTTCCTTGCTCATCGACTTTAATTTTAAGTTGCTCTCTACATACTCCTTAGGCCAACGTTGAGCAGCCTCATCAGCATAAGAATTAGTAGTAGACATGCCTAAAGATTAGCATTTTGTTAAATCATCGATGAATCTGGCTTGTCGGTCGCTACGAATCAACACTTCTATTGGCAAGATACGGCCTATGGCCAAAACACCAAAAGTAGTTGCACCTAAAGCAGGGGAAAATCCTGGCCGAATAATTGATATCGATGTTGCCTCAGAGATGTCAGAATCTTTCTTAGAGTATGCATACTCAGTAATTTATTCTCGCGCTCTTCCAGATGCGCGTGATGGTTTAAAGCCGGTGCAGCGTCGTATTTTGCATCAGATGAATGAGATGGGCCTTCGCCCTGATAAAGGTCATGTTAAGTGCGCAAGAGTGGTTGGAGATGTAATGGGAAAGCTTCACCCACATGGTGATGGCGCAATTTATGATGCAATGGTTCGAATGGCGCAATCATTTTCAATGCGACTGCCGTTAATTGATGGTCATGGAAATTTTGGTTCATTAGATTCAGGACCAGCTGCAATGCGCTATACCGAATCTCGCCTTGCACAATCAGCAATGATGATGGTTGATGAATCAGATGAAGATACAGTTAACTTCGGTTCAAACTATGACGGTCAAATACTTGAGCCACAAGTACTACCTGCAGCTTTTCCTAACCTATTGGTAAATGGTGCTACCGGTATTGCAGTTGGTATGGCTACAAATATGGCGCCCCATAATCTAGGTGAAGTTATTGCAGCAGCTAAGTTGTTAATGGAAAATCCTAAAGCCACATTAAA
>Ga0214921_10007230_pt1 | contig 14876 bp, 19 predicted proteins | sample LL1505_MetaG_FD_177992 | JGI IMG/M metagenome (GOLD analysis project Ga0214921, IMG submission 177992) | Freshwater microbial communities from Lake Lanier, Atlanta, Georgia, United States - LL-1505 | ecosystem: Environmental > Aquatic > Freshwater > Lake | place: USA: Georgia | collected... | reverse complement strand
TTTCTCAAACCACTCCACAACCTGAAGTTAAAATAAAATCGAAAACAAATTCGTAATTGGAGACCAAGGCGGTCAGATGTTTGGCCGCCGCAATCAAAAAGGAAGAAAAATGTATTTCAACAAAAGACTTACAAACAAAATTTTAATTACAATCTCATCAGTATTGATTGCGATTAACCTATTAATCCCTACTGCACGAGCCCAAGTAGATAAACACACAGCACAGAAAGCTGGTCAGCATTTCAGCAGCGAAATTCAATGTTTAGCTGAAAACATTTATTATGAAGCTGCAAGTGAATCATTCGAAGGCAAATTGGCAGTAGCACAAGTAACACTCAATCGTGTAAACTCTGGTAAATTTCCAAAGACCGTTTGTGGTGTTGTAAAACAAAAAGATGAAATCAATGGCAGAATGGTATGCCAATTTTCTTGGTTCTGTGGCCAAGTATATTCAATGGTTCGTAACCCATATCAATGGGAAGAATCGGTACTTGTTGCAAAGAAAGCCTTGACATCTGCTGTTGCACATGATACACTATACAGAGAAAAAGCAATGTATTATCATGCCAACTATGTTAAACCTGGTTGGAATTTACCAAGAATTACACAGATTGGTAACCATATTTTTTATAAAGAACGAAACAGAATATAATATGCCAACAAGAGATGAGATTCGACAATTTAGTATGATGGTAGAAGAATTGGCAGACAAACTTAAATGCAATAGAATGGATGCCATTCTTCACCATTGCAAAGAAACTGGATTAGAAATTGAAGTGGCTTCTACTTTGATTTCTACCGCACTTAAAGCAAAGATTAAAGAAGAAGCACAAGAATTAAATTTGATTAAGAAAAGTTCCAAACTTCCTTTATAATGATTGAAAATTCAGGTTTTGCCGCTTTCGCATTGTTTCATGCGTTGAAGTTGCATTTCACTTCCGATAGTTACGACTATATCAAATACAATGGTAAGACGAATGTTACCAAAACCACATTCTCTACCAGAAAAGACAAATACTCATTCTACCGTTTATCTCGTAAATATGGATTGACAGAGTTACGGGACTTCTTTATTGCCAACTTTGTGGTAGATGATATTCAATGGGTTGGTGATGTGATAACACCAGAGGCGGATGAGAATTATAAAAAGTGGTTAAAAACTCAACAGAGCTTGACTTATACCTTTGAAAATGATATAATTAAGCTGTTAGATAGAGTTGATAATCCAAATGAATTATTAATGGTAAATAAAAATGAATTTCCGTTACTAATGCAATATGCGACACAAAAAGATATTGCAATTGAAACACTTATTATATTAGATGACTTGATGAACTTTTTTCCTATGTGGGAGAAAGAAATATATGATGATATCGTTTGGCCTAATTTTAAAATGAAATGTGTGAAATATAAGCCATTTCTACATTATGATAAAAATAAATTAAAAGAAATTTTAAAAGAAAAGATTAAAGAATATGTCTAAAAAGAAAATTGCTGTGATTGGCCAAGGTACCGCAGGTGCCTATGCTTTAACACACTTTGCTAAATGGGCACCAGATTGTGAACTTGAATTATATTATGATTCAAAAATAAAACCACAACCAGTTGGTGAAGGTTCAACACTACACTTTCCAATTGCATTGTGGCAGAATATACATTTCTCTTATAGTGATTTAGAAAAAATTGATGGCACATTTAAATGTGGCATTAAAAAAAGTGGATGGGCTGATGGCAAGGAATATATGCATGAATTTAGTGTGCCAATGTCATCTTATCATTTTAATGCAGGTAAATTGCAAACATATCTGCTTGAAAAATTAAAGGACAAAGTTAAAGTCTACGATAAAAATGTAACGCATGATAGTATTGATGCGGATTATATTTTAGATTGTTCAGGTAAACCGAAATCTTATGAGGACTTTCATGTTGCAGATGCCATTGCAGTTAATTCGGTTCATGTGACACAATGTTATTGGGACTATCCAAGGTTTCAATACACTCTGACCTTGGCAAGGCCTTATGGATGGGTTTTTGGTATACCCTTAAAGAATAGATGTTCTATTGGTTACTTGTATAACAATAACTTTAATACATTGGAAGAAGTTAAAGAAGATGTTAAAAATGTATTTAAAGAATACAATTTAGAACCGAGCCAAGATACGAATACATTTAGTTTCCACAATTATTACAGGAAAGAAAATTATTCAAAACGAGTTTGTTATAGTGGTAATGCTTCGTTCTTTTTAGAACCAATGGAAGCAACATCGATTGCAACAATGGACACTATTCAACGACACGCCTATGATGTTTGGTTTAATAACTATCCTATCAATGAACAAAATGATAACTATATTGGCTTTATGAAAGAAGTTCAAAATATGATTTCATTACATTATTATTCTGGTTCTATGTTTGATACCGAGTTTTGGAAAGTATCACAAGAGAAAGCAAGAAAGAATATTAGAGAAGCACTTAAAAATCCTAGTTTCATAAAAGCGATTGAAGAATCAAAAAATGATTTAGACAATTTAAATGATTGTCCATATGGAACATGGAACACATATTCAATGAAACAGAATTTAACAAATTTAAACTTATACGAAAAATTGGAAAAAGAAAATGCGTAGAATTACCAAGGTTTACTTGGACATGGACGGTGTGATTGCCGATTTCGACAAGAAATACAAAGAATTATATAGAATGTCACCAAAAGAAGCGGATGACAAAAAAGAATTCTATAAATTGTTTGATAACTTTATTGAAACTGGACAATTTGCAAAACTTGACATGACCCAAGATGCAAAAATATTGTTACAGTTTTTAGATAGCACAGGTATTCCTGTGGAAATTTTATCTTCAACTGCCTCCGAAAAAAGGCACGATGCTGTTGCACCTCAAAAAACAGAATGGTTGCGTGAGCATGGCATTCACTACCCAATCAACCTAGTACCAGGTAAAAGATTGAAAAGGCAGTATGCAAAACCTGACCACCTACTGATTGATGATACAGGACAGAACATTGACCAATGGAGAGAAGATGGTGGTATTGGTATACTACATACTGATGCTTTGACAACAATCGGTATTATGAAAATGTATATTTGAAGGAGATATTACATGAAAGAAATGTTAAAAGAAGTAATTACACCTTGTGGATGTGGTCGTAGTCCCACAGGTGAATGTATTGGTTGGCACAATCTAACCAATGAAGATTATAAAATCCGTTTACATGAGTGGAATAATTCTACTGGTAAACAATTACTAAATGAGGATTCAGGCCTTGACAACGCCTAAATACTATTATATAATGAGAAGTATGTGGACAAGTCGTTTTATACACCGTTAATACACCGTTTATACGAAAGGAAGTAATTATGAGTTCATTTGCGAACCTAAAACGCCAATCTGGCAATCTCGATAAGTTATCTAAAGCAATCGAGCAACTCAATACCTCATCCGAGGGTGCAGAAAAATCCGACAATTTTTGGAAATGTGAAGTAGATAAAGCTGGCAACGGCATGGCTACTATTCGTTTTCTGCCGGCACCTGCAGCTGATGGTGATGATTCATTACCATGGGTTAAAATTCATTCACATGGATTCCAAGGTCCTGGTGGTTGGTTAATTGATAACTGTTTAACCACACTCAATCAACAATGTCCAGTTTGTGAACACAATTCTGCATTATGGAATTCTGGCATTGAAGCGAACAAAGATATTGTTCGTAAACAAAAACGTAAACTGAATTATATTGCCAACATTTATGTTGTTTCGGATCCTAAACATCCTGAAAACGAAGGCAAAGTATTCCTTTACAAATTCGGCAAAAAGATTTTTGATAAGATTTCTGAAGCCATGAATCCACAGTTTGAAGATGAAACACCAATCAATCCATTTGATTTGTGGAAAGGTGCCAACTTCAAGTTGAAGATTCGTAAAGTTGAAGGTTATCAAAACTATGATAAGTCTGAATTTGAATCAGCATCTGCTTTGTTGAATGATGATGATGAACTTGAAAAGATTTGGAAGTCTGAGTATTCTCTCAAAGAGTTACTCAATGACAAAGAATTCAAATCATATGATGTTTTGAAACAACGCCTTGATAAAGTTCTAGGGTTGAATGGTGATGTTGCACCAAAGACAACCGTAGAAACAATCAAAGAACAAAACAAGACAGCACCTAAAAAGTCTGTTGATGTTGCACCTGATATGGGTGATGATGATGACATGGCATATTTCGCCAAGTTAGCTGAAGAAGATTGATAATGAGTTGTTTGTGATTTTTTAACTTTGACTGAAAGGAAATAAAATGAAGTATCTAGTTTCTCTACTCGCAGCCGCATTTGCAGTAACCGCCTTTGCTCAAGCTCCTAAGAAAGAAGAGCCAAAGAAAGAAGCTCCAAAAGCAGAAGTTAAGAAAGACGAAAAGAAGAAGTAATCTTTTCTCAATCAAAACAAACCCCGCCTTGTGCGGGGTTTTTTATTATACAACTCTGGTACTGTATAATATCATATCTTGAAATGTTGGTTCTTGATTTCTCACAGAAGGCATTGGCAGTATAGCCACTTGTGATGTGTCTTGTGAATTCACAGTAGTAGAATTAATTACTTGTTTGGCAGAATCAACTACTGGTTTTGGTAACTGTAAATCTAAATTTTCAGAAGTTTTTTGAGCAACAGGCGCAGATGCAGGAGTTTCAGCAACGGGTGCTGCTGTTTCTGTTGTTGGAACAGGAGTTGCTGATGTAGGTTTATTTTCTTCAGCAGGTACTTCTGGTTGTTTTACTTTTGGTAAAACTCCTGAATCTTGAAGTTGTTGCAATGATTTTTTTGTGCCATCTTCATTATATAATTTTCCGTAACGTTTGTCCCATTCAATCGCAGCTGCTTCTTTTGTTTTATTCCTAATTTTAAATTCAGCTTTAGGTGTTACTGTTGGTGGAGCAACTTCATATTGTTGTTCTGCATAAGTTTTTTGTTTTGGTGCAACACCACCAGGATCAGGTTTGCCTTCTGCAATTGCTTTAATTCTATCGATGCCACCAAAAGATGCAATATCTCGTTCTCTAGCTGGACCTTCTGGTTGTTCTAAAATAGCTTTAGCTTCATCTTGTTTCAATGGTAATTTTGAAAAATCAGTTAATTTTTCTTTAAATGCTTTCTCTGCAATTTTACCTTCATTTAAAGCCATTCTATCGCCATATCCAGTTTCTTTTAAGAAATTAGATGCAAGATATAGACCAAGTAAATATGATAAAATTGGTGCCCTTGTGGCCAACATTGTAGCTAATTTTTTTAAATTTGCAGTATCAAAAAAATCTAACAAATTATCTAAGAAACTTTTTTCTTCCTTTACAACTTTTGTTGCAGTAGGTGTTTCTGGTTTATAACCTAAAAGTTTTAATAATTCATCATGGCGCCTTTTACGTTCCATTTCTTTTTCTTCTAACTTGCCTTGTTCTTCTGTCATTTTTGATTGGGCTTCATCATTTGAATCTTTTAAAAATCCATAAATGTTGTCCAAAGTTTCATAGATTGCTTCTGTTTGTTCTAATTGTTGGCTACCTTCTATTTTTGTGGCTTTATCACTAACTGGTTTTGCAGAACCTTTGCCTGCGAAGAAACGAATAGAATCTGCATTTCTACCAGTTAATCGACCTAATAAAGCTGGTGCAAGATTAGAACCACCAAACATTTTCTTAGCAATGTTTAAGTAATCTACCTTTTGTTTTAAACCTGCAACGTTAGCTTTAGTTCTTTCACTAATTGATTTTGTAAAAGAAGAACCAATGCCTTCACCTTCTACAAGGCGATTAGCAATTAAATTGGAAAGTCCTGTCTTTCTTATGTTTGCGGCTTCTTGATAACCCATTTTAGCCATTTTTAACCTCTACGCTTTTTAAGATAGGCTGGTCTATCATCTTCTTTTTGTTCATCTTGTTTTTGTGACGAAGATTTAGAAGTGTTTACAGTTGTTGAATTTACGGTTGTTGGTGCAGGTGAATCATTTATACTCTTTTTTAAATCTTTGTTTTCTTTTGATGAAGCATCTACTTTTGCACCTGTAGGATTGTCTGTAACAGGACTATTAACATTTGAAATAGACATTCCAATTGCAGTATCCGTTCTATCTTTTATACGGTGTATTAATCCTTTTTCTAAACGCTGAAAATCCGCATCAGAAGTGCTTTTAAATATTTGTCTTAAATTATTTCTATCGTGTTCTGATATTAAATTTATAAATTCTTGTGCGGTTCTTGCACCACTAGCATATTGTAATGCAGAATTTAACATAGTATTACCAAATTGAGTTTGTCTATCAATCATATATGCTTGAACGCCTGGATTGCTTGCTATTTCTGGTGGTAAATTACTTAGTCCTTTTGTGGCAACAGCTTCAACATTTGTTTTAAAGAATTTAGCTTGAGCTTCTAACAAATCTTGCGGTCTTGTTTTTGCTAAATTCCACCATGCTTCATTAAAAGCTTTAACTTGTGCTGGATTTTTAGGGTCACCTGGATCAGGTAAACCAAGTTGCGGATTTTGTTCAATAAATGCATCAAGAGTTGATTTATTTGTTTTTTTATTTCTAATATTACTGATGCCAAATAATCCATACGAAGTTGAATTTTGAGTATCAGGTGTGGCTGCACCAAGTTTTGGAGTTTGTGTATCAGGAAATTCACCTCGTGCAACTCTCTTTTTATCATTGTTTGGTGATAAAGCATCCGCTTCAGACCTAATACCTTGTTCAGATTTTATTGTTGCCATAGCAGCGGCAGAAAATAATGCTGTGCCAGCGATTGCAACTGTTGCCTTGGCAGCACCCCTAACAGAAGGTAAAACAGGAGTTTTTGAAACAGGCGCTGGTGTTGTGGGTGTAGTCGGTGTTGTTGTTTTTGTTGCACTTGGTGTTTTTGGTGTTTCTTTAGCTGAAGCCTTTGGTGTAGCGGGTGCTTCTACTTTTTCTTGACCTGATTTTTTGGCAAAACGACCTTTTTCATCACGAAGGTATTCTTTTTTTTCTTTTTTTACTTGTCGACCAGTTAAAGCTTGAATCAAAGCTTCTGTTCTATCCAACTCATCTTTTTCTCGTTTACTTTCATAAGAATAAAAATCTTCTAATTGTTTCTTTTTAATATCGTCAGCTTTAATAAGTTCTTCAAATATAAATCCAAGAGTTTGAACTATGGGTGTTGGGCCAATAGATTCACCAGTTTCAACATTGACACCAGTTGAAGCAGTTTTTTTTCTACCAGAAAAATATTGAATAGTAGATTCTTTACGACCAGTTAATCTACCTAATAATGCAGGTGCAAGGCGAGAACCACCAGTTAGTTTTTTGGCAATATTGAGTGGATCAAATGCTTCTTTGATACCCGTAAAAGTTGCTTGGGTTCTATCTGATAATGCTTTTGAAAAAGATTGGCCAATGCCCATCTCTGGATTGAGTAGGTTTTCTACTAACAATCCAGATAATCCTTTATTTCTAGCGGCACGGCCTTCTGCGTAGTTCATCTATCGTTTCTGTCTTTCTCGTATCTTTTGGTTTTCTTCTTCAATATACGCAATCAACATGGAAACGTAAATATCCCTTTCCCAAGGCATCATATTTTCAAGCTCTGACAAACTATACTTGTGGTGCTGTATCAATGAAAAGTTTGTCTTATAGTAATTCTTTAAATTGTCATGACGAAATGTTAACCGAAAAAACTTTCAAGTCCTTCTACATCTATTTTATGGTGAAAGCCACATTTATTGCAAGTGATATCTACTGTTTCTTTTAACTTTGGTAAATTATTGAAAAAGTTTTCTATCTTTGCAAACTGTTCTTGGTTCATCGATTCGACAAACTCAACCAACTCTTGTGGTTGTGTTTCTGATGCATAATAGAATTGTTCACCATCATAAATGTGTTCGATACTTCTTGCAATCATGTTAAATGTAATATCATTAATGTCGGTATATTCCATAGAATTTTTTACAATACCAAATTCTGGATATTTTAATTTAACAATAACTTTTGGTGTGATTTCAATTTCAGAAGAAATTTCATCATTCATTTGCACTTTAACTTTTTGTAAGTCTAATGAATGTTCCATAATATTTCCACATTCACTACCCTCTACAACATTGTTGCAACGATACTTTGATTCAACAATCTCACCTACTGACTTGGCACGAAGATTGATAAAGTAAAATTCTACATCAATAATTGGTAGTTTTTCAATATCAATATCTTCTGTCAGCGTGCAATTATAAAGAATATCTTTAACAGCCGATTGAATCGAATTTGATTCGTTTGATTCCATCGCCATTAATAGATTTCGTTGTTCTTTTACAAGAAACGGACGAAATTTAATTTTCTTTTTTGAAACTGGTAATTCAATTTCATATGTTGGCACATCAAGTTTTGGTAAAGCCATAATAACTCCTTATATAATCATATTAAGTTTGTTGTTCGTTCTCTCAAAGCTTCTTCACTATACGGATTAATTGCTTGGTCTGGATCTGGTGATGAACTAGACAACGCACTTGGTAAAGCATTTCCAGCTTGACCTAATCCACCAATTGCAGAACCACCTAAACCGCCAGCCATATCCGCAACAAAAGCAAGACCAGCATCCACCAATTGCATACCATAAGATTGCAAAGAATTGTTTTGCCAGTAGGTGTATGCAAATGTAACCACTAATTTGTGATATCCATCCAATGACCAATCCAACGATAATGGATTGACGGCAACAGGATAAGCATCATACAAATTAACAGAATAACTGATTTGATTTGTAACATCATATTGATTAACTGTAATAACAGTTGAATAGTTTTCTTTGTATCTAAAATTGTAGTTATATTGTGGGTTAACAAAATTTAACCACGCATCAAAGAATACTTTTTGATTCATATCATCATCAACAATGAATGTTAAATCAATATCAGTAAAAGTAGAAAGATATGGATATTTTTCTACTGGATTTGAACCAATTTTTTGTTCTGTTGTGGCCATGTTTCGACCTGGTAAACTAGCATTTTCACAACGATAGTTTAAACTCTTTGCATTATTAACATAAGGTATCAAAGTCAAAGGCACGGGAATTTTTACGTCAAATTTATTTGGCCGTGCAATCTCTTTTCTAAAACTGGCTTTGAATTCGTTAATAGACCCTGGCATTTAATTTTCCTATTTTATTTCTTCTAATGATTCTTGCCAAACTTGATTGGCGGAAGCTTTCCTAAACTGCTGAATTGGCAAAAATGCCGCTATATCCCACTCATTTGGTAATACCATTAACATCTTAGACTGAACATGGCCATACAGATACTTTTTAAGACATGGTTTAAACTCTTTAAAACGTCTGGAGGCGTTCAAAATGTCATAACTGACACGCATACGCTCAATGTCTTTATTGCCGTTAACCACGGCGTAATCCATCAGTTTGTCTAAAAATGCCACTCTGTATCGCATTGGTAAATAATGTAGGTTTAATCCTAGAAAACCGTCAGTTTGTTTGTCTAATACCAATACCAAAGGAAACCTGTCATAATATGGTAAATCATTTTTAGTTTTGGGATCATAGTAAAAAAAGTATAACTTACCAGAACTAAGGGTTTCAGTTTTTCTTGAATCTTCTCTGTTCATAATAGAGGCGATTCCAGTAACATTATTCAGTTCACCAATTTTCTTGGTTAACCATCGATACGAATCTCTACTTGCGGTTTGTAATTGAGCCGCTGTTTTCTGTCGTGCTAGTTGTGTAAGTTTAGAAGCCATGTTATATTTAGGTCAGTCCTAGATGTTCTTCTGTCAAAACTTTAAACTCCCAACCACGGTCCAAAGCAAACTCAGTAGCAGCTTTCCACTTAGATTGATTGATACCCCATGTGGCCACCTCATTGATATATTGTTTGGTGATTCGTTTGCGGGGTTCTGGTGGTTGCGATTGTCTTTTTGGTTTAACTTCTAATATCATAGTTTTGAGTTTACCATCTCTGGTTCTCATTTTTACAAGAAAGTCTGGAAAGTATCGGTGCCATTGGCCATCAACAGGTGATTTATAGGGAATGATAAGTTCTTCTGAAGCCCAAGATATAATTTGTGGATTTTTGTCGAGCCAATTCATCACTTTACACTCCCAAGAAGAGCGATAAATGATATTATTATAGTCCCCAATGTATTTTTGAGGATTTGATGGTGTAAATCGTCCAGAATATGCCATAAATAATATGTATATCTTTTTTTTCAGAGGTTTAAATGGCCATTATTTCAATACCAACATCAATCGGCGGAGTAACAATTCCTGGTTCCTTAGTAAAAGGTCCTTTAGGTTCTTTGTATGGAAATAAATTTGGTCGCAATGATTTATCATATCCAAGAGATTTAGGATCGGCAACTAGAGGCCACTATATTAAATTTAATATTTTAGAAATAAAGCCTGCCGAATTCAAACAAACCGTCAGTAAACTAACAGACTTTGCTACAGAAGGTGCTCGTGCAGCCGCTAACGCATTATTAAATCCATCAACATTAGCTGACCAAGCAAAATCACTTGCTCAAGGAACACAAGAATTTTTTGAAAAACCAGACAGCATAAAAAAATCATTAGAATTCACACAATCAAACACTATACCTGTTGGTTCCATATCTTTATATATTCCTGATACGGTTAACTTTACATATAATGCACAATATGAAAATACGAGTTTAGCCACGGCTTCTCAACAAACACCACTTGTTCGTGCTATTTTAAAACCTGTTGTTAATACACTTAGGTCAAACGATGCACTTAAACTATTGTTAAGAAGTCAAGGTATTGCTTTTAATCCAAATTTGCAACTGTTATTTGATGGTATTAATTTTAGAGAATATCAAATGGCATTTACTTTTACACCATACTCTAAACAAGAAGCAGACACAGTAGCAAAAATTATTGAAATGTTTAAAAAACATTCTGCACCACGACTGAATAATGGAGGTGGTGGTATGTTTTTTGTTCCTCCTTCTATTTTTGAACCAAAGTTTTATTTTGAAGGTAGAGAAAACAGAAAAATTAATCGCATTGCAAAAAGTGTTATTACAAGTGTTGATGTCAACTATGCACCAAATGGTTTTTCAACATATGCTGATGGTGCACCAGTTCAAACACAGTTAACAATTCAATTTAAAGAGATAGAATTGATAACAAGAGAGAGAATAGAGGAAGGATATTAAAATGCAATATTTTGATACTCTACCAAAAATAATTCAAACAGATGCCAATAGAAATTCTATTATTCTGACCAATCTGTTGGCTCGGGTTTCTGTTATACCTGAATTCTTAAAGAATCCTGTAATTTATTATAATTATGATATACAAGAAGGTGATACACCAGAAATCATTGCATACAAATACTATGGCGATTCTTATCGTTATTGGATAGTATTGTTTATCAATCAAATCATTGATCCTCAATGGGACTGGCCAATAGAATCAAATTCTTTTGCAAAATATATTGACGATAAGTATTCAAATATCAATCCATATTCAACTGTATATCAGTATGAAAAAGTGATTACAAAATATGAGGTCACTACGCAAACCACAACAATTGAAAAAATTGTTATCGATGAAGATACCTACAATAGTTTGGTAGAAAGTACCAATACATACACTTTACCAACAGGAAGTGTTACTGTAACTACTACAAAAAGAGCCGTATCTTACTATGATTATGAAGTTGAACTAAACGATGAAAAAAGAAGTATTAAAATTTTAAATTCAGTTTATGTTGATGAAGTAGAAAAACAATTCAAAAACTTATTGGCTTAATTAAATTATGGCAGAAATTGAACAAAATCAATACAATCAAGTAGAAAATCCTGGTGCGTATTATCCGCAAGATTATTCTATACAAACAATAAACTTTTTGACCGCAAGTGGTCAAAGGTTTGACATGAAAAAAATATTGTTGGAAATGTCTTATTATGAAGATATTTACAGTTTTTGTGTTTCTGGTTATATTACTGTGGTTGATGCTCAAGGTTTTGTTGAATTATTAGAATTAACAGGAAATGAATTTATTGAAATCAATTTTAGTAAAACTAGGAGTGGATTAAACGCCAATAATCGATTATATCGTGTGTATAAGATTGGTGATAGAAAACCGACAGGTAATATGAATGCTGAAGTATACACGCTTTATTTTTGTTCAGAAGAATTGATATTGTCGGAACAAAATAGAATTTCAAAATCTTTTGCCGGTGAAACAATATCAACAATGGTAAAAAATATTTTGATTGATAAACTAAAAGTAAATCCAAAAGAGAAAATTAACATAATTGAAGAAACTTTTGGCACATATGATTTTATTGTACCACGATTAAAACCATTTGAAGCAATTAGTTGGTTAACAACATATGCCAGACCCAATAAAGCTGGTGTTACTGGTGCAGATATGTTATTTTTTGAAACAAAAGAAGGATTCAATTATCGGTCTTTACAATCAATGTTTAAAGACGATATCTACACCACTTATAAATATCAAGTAAAAAATATTAATGAAAAACAACTATCTTTTCAAGAAGAAACGATTACTGTTTTAGACTACGAATTCGTAAAAGTTTATGATATGGTTGAACAAATTAGTTCTGGTGCTTTTGCCAATAAATTAATCACCATCGACCCAACAACTAAAACTTCTACCACAACAACTTTTAATTATACAAAATATAAAAATCAGGCGCAAACATTAAATAAGAATGCTCCTACGAATGAATTATTAAACAGATTAGGTAAAACAGAACAAACATCTTATGATAGTTCTTTTAAAGTTTTAACTGCTAATGCTGGACAACAAAATTCACCTTATATAAAACAAGTACCTGGTGGAGTTGCAAAAAATATTGCTGCTGAAACATACATTCCAAATAGAACTGCACAAATCTCATTGGCAAATTATAATGTATTAAAATTAAAAATTCCAGGTGATACAGGCATCTCTGCTGGCAGAACAATTAACTTTAACCTGTTATCATTGAAACCTGGTGATAAAAAAGAATTGGATAAACACTATTCAGGCAAGTATTTGGTTACAGCTGTCAGACACATTATTCAACCAACAACATTTCAAACGGTATTAGAGGTTGCAAAAGACAGTTCACCAACACCTTACGGTGGCGTTAATAATCAATCAGCTGAATATAATATTGCGGTTAAGAAATAATGGAAAATTTTATTGGTAAAGACAATTTTGTTTGGTTCATTGGTGTTGTGGAGAACCGAGTAGATCCTTTAGGTCTTGGAAGATGCCAATTGAGAATTTTTGGTTGGCATACAGATAATACAAGTGAACTGCCAACAACAGCATTACCTTGGGCTCAACCAATGTATCCTATTAATAATTCAAAATCTTTTTCTGCACCAAGACAAGGAGATTGGATTGTTGGTTTTTTCATGGACGGAATGTCTGCACAGGCACCAATTATGATGGGTGTTTTACCGGGGATAAAAAAATAAATGGCAGTTAATCAACCACCAAAAATAGCATCAGTTACAGTAACTTCTGTTGGCGTAACAGAAAATAATCCGCCTGTTGCACCAAATACTGGCGACACACCACAACCAGGTAATCCTGATTTACCACAATTGGCAGAAGGTTATTCCGCAAATACTGGTATTGCTGTTGCGGATGCCAATCGTTCACACGCTTGTGATACAACCTTATTCGTGCAACGAAATGTATCGTTAGCCAAAATTTTTGAACCTACCATTCGTGCAATTCGTGAAGTTATTAAAACAATCATGGATGCTCTTGGTATTTCACCTGGTTCAAATGGTTTGATTGAACAAATTAAAAAAATTAAACGATATGTAGATGATATTACAAAGTTTTTAAAAAAGATACAAAATGCTTTGGATGCCTTAGTCGTAGTAGTTAAAAAAATAAACGCATTAATTAACTACATTTTAAGTTTACCACAGAGATTGTTGGCATTGTTTGTAAACTGTTTAAAAGAGTTGTATGCAGAACTTAAAGCACAATTTACAGATGTTGTAAAAAATGCAACTGGCACCGAAGATGATGGTGAAAGTGTTATTAAAGAAGCTCAATCATTATTAAAATCTACACAAACATTGGTTGCAACTGCGGCTTCAACAGCAACACAAGTTACATCTTTACCTGCCAGTACCACTAGTGCAATTATGAATCCTTCAGGTACCACTTTAACTGATGCACAAGCAAATGCATTGGCAAAAGATTTATACTCAACTTTTGATAATACTAAAACATACGAGATGGCATAATGGCAGACACAAATTTAGAAGGTACTTTTGCATGGTCTGAACCGCCTTCAGCGTATGACCCAAAATATCCTTACAACAATGTAATGCAGACCGAAAGTGGTCATTTTCAGGAGTTTGATGATACTCCTGGCCATGAGCGTATTCGCACACAACACCGTTCTGGCACATATACAGAAATTCGACCAGACGGCACAGAAGTTCATAAAGTTGTAGGTGAAGGATACGAAATCACCGTATCAAATAAAAAAGTGTTGGTACAAGGTTATTGCACAGTCACCATTGAAGGTGATTCTGTGTTAGAAGTCAAAGGTAATTGCATACAACGAATTAAAGGTAACTTTCAACAATTAATTGAAGGCAACTATGACCAAGTGATTAAAGGTGAAACCAACATATCGTCTGCTGGTGATATGAATATTGGTATTTTAAACCCAACTTCAGGTCAACTTACATTACTTGCCGGTGATTCATTTATTGTGAACTCTGATTTGGTAGTAAATGGTGGTATTTCTGGTGATTCGGTACATTCAACAGGTGCCATTTCAGCTGGTACTGGTATTCATGCCGGTATTCCAGGATCAGCGAATCCTGT